>LULP01000584.1_pt1 | contig 15397 bp, 23 predicted proteins | sample 728111 | NCBI WGS metagenome assembly LULP01 (sample SAMN03860286, study PRJNA289734) | marine metagenome | biome: seawater column; feature: ocean; material: water; isolation source: Red Sea water column Station 149 - depth 25m | place: Saudi Arabia: Red Sea | collected 2011-10-15 | depth 25 m
TGATATTAGATTCAGTCATGGGGTTTGTGATAATTGTATGGAAAAACATTTCCCAGATGTAATCGAAGTGTGGAATAAAAAGGATTTTTTTGAAGATGGTCAAAAAAGGTTTTTAGATTCCTAGATTCAATACCTTGCTTTTTATTGTTTAATCTATTTTCTAAACAAATTCTTTATTTGGTGGTTAGTATTGTATAAATTTTGACTAGAAAATGTTATTAGGAACTTTATTAACAGGTGAAATTGCTAAAAGTGCATTAGTAGCATATGTTCATTATTTAGGAATTATATTGTGTTTCGGTTCTCTTTTATTTGAAAGATTGACTCTCAAAGTAGGTCTTAATAGAAATGAGACGATTTCAATGATAATTGCAGATGTGGTCTATGGTTTGGCCGGAGTTGCCATATTGGTTACTGGGATTTTGCGTGTTAAGTATTTTGGTCAAGGAGGTGATTTTTATACAGGTAATCCTGTTTTTTGGATAAAAGTTTCTCTTTACATTCTGGTGGGATTACTTTCTTTATATCCAACAACAACTTATATCTTATGGGCCATTCCATTAAGTAAGAATAAATTACCTGAAATATCTGAAAATCTAGTTAAGAGGTTCAGACTAATCATTACTACTGAATTAGTGGGCTTTGCAACAATACCTTTGTTTGCCACTCTCATGGCTAGAGGTGTAGGTTTAGGTTGAATAATTTATTTCTAGAAAGAAATTGTTTAATAAGTGCAAACAAACTATATAGATGGAGTTTAAGTTATAAGATTTCTAAATCTAAAAAAGAGATTATCTTTATTGGTTTAAATCCCTCATTATCGGATGAAGTTTTCTTGGACAACACAACAAAAAAGATAATCAAAATTTCGAAAAACAATAATTACGGCAAAGTAAAATTAATAAATCTATTTGCTCTTATTTCAAGCAAACCAGAAAAACTTTTTAAACATAAAAACCCTGTGGGCTATCTAAACAATAATCATATTTATAAAAACTTAAAACACTGGTCTGAAAGTAAAAATTGTGATTTATGGTTAGGTTGGGGTAACAAAGGTAAATTTCTAAATAGAAATAAAAGAATATCAAAAAAAATAATGCAATATAACTCAATTAGGAAAAATAATTTTGATAATCCTCTTGGACCGCTTTTAATTAAGAAAACAATCAAAGATAATCCAATACACCCTCTATATTGTTCTGATAATTCCATCCTCCAATCTTATTTTTAGGTAGTAAGGCTCAAATGCAAACCAGTATTTTTAGCTATTCCATTAAATATGTGTTAATTTCTATTTGTTAAGTTAACCTAATATGAAAATTTCAAAGCAATTAAATAAACTAAAAAACTTGAATGTTGAGGCAGAAAAATGTTCTACAAGAGAAGAAGCAAAAAAAATAATTAATAAAGCAAATAAAGCACAAAGTAAAATCAACAAATAAATAAAAAGTAATTTCACTTATTCATAAATTATAATTTTCAAAAATATTTAATTTACACAAATACACCATATTTATTTCTTAGTATTTATGTCTTTGAAAATAATTAAAATAAGGAAATCGCACGAAAGATTTAGATCGACTAGAGAATGGCTAAATTCGATGCATTCATTTTCTTTCGCAGAGCATAGAGATCCAAAATGGGATAATTTTGGGAAAATTAGAGTTATAAACGAAGATATTATTTCTCCTAATGCAGGAATATCAAACCTCGATATGATCAAATTTCATTAAATGAAAAGTTGTGGGACAATCTTATTTTTAATTACAAAGACGGTAAAAATAATAAGCTTTTTCTAAATCAAAGTATCTCTTTATGGCGTTGTAAATATAAGCCAATTAAAGAAAAAAAATTGCCATTAAAAATCGATAAATATAATTGGATACAAATAATAGAAGGTAATCTTTTATTAAAAAGTAAAGACTCTAATTCAAATATATTTCTCGAATCTGGAGATGGCTTGGGTTTTGAAGTTAATTATTATGATGATGTTTCTATAGATACTGAAAAAAACTTAGATTTTCTCTTATTTTCGATGCCTTCCTTATAATTTATCTGTTATTTTACCCATCAACTCCTTTATTAAATGCATTTAAGGCTTGCAAAGCCATATTAAGGTGAACTTCCATAGCACCAAGTGCAATTAAAGAATTTGGTGATTTATCTTTTAGTAAATTCTCTTTTCTTTTTGATAACTCATTAACTACCTTCTTAGTTGAAGCTTCCCAATTGTTGATTAACTCTTCAAATTCTCTTTTTTCAGGGCTTTCTATTTCTGCTAATTCATCAGAAAAATGAGAATCCTTTTGTGCCTTAAGCATCAAGTAACTTAATTTTTTATGACTTATTGCTTGAGGTAAATTGTTAGATTCACTCATTGCTAGTGTTTAATTTATAGTCAAAATCTAACTAATTAAGTGAATATTTGCTAGAGGGTAAACGGTTGTGATGACCGACCTGAAAATTACGAAATGATACTTGAACAAAAAATGGATTTATTAACCTTTAATTTTTCACTTATTAGTTTCTTGAAATAATCTCCACGCTCTTCATAATTTTTAAATTGATCAAAACTAGAGCATGAAGGTGAGAATAATAATGTTCCAACCCTATTATTTTGTAAATAATGAAAAACAAAATTTAAAAGCTCTTTTAGTTCTGAAAATTCAAAAATATTTTTTTTAAATCCTTCATTAATAAGCGCCATTTTTAGGACTTTTGAGCTTTCTCCAAAAAGGAAAACACATTTAACTTTTTTCTTTAAAACTTTTATCCACTCACTATATTCATTACCTTTTAATCTACCCCCAGCAATGATTATTATTTGACCTTCAATTGAACTTATTCCCGCAATAGATGAGTCAAAATTTGTAGCTTTACTATCATTAATGATTTCCAGATCATTATTTTTATAAATTGTTTCCATCCTATGGGGTAATTGTTTGTAATTAGATAAAGAATCTTTAATCTTCTTGCCAGATAATCCAACTTTTCTTGCTGCTGCAATTACCAATAAAAGATTTTGAAGATTATGCATTCCTTTTAAAGAAAAATGTTCAAGTTTGAATAATTTCTTCCCTCTCTCAACAATGTACGCTTGTTCATCTATCCAATAATCGCAATGAATAAAATTTGATTTATCGAAACTAGTTGTTATCCAAACCCCTCTTGATAGCGAACTGTAGTGATTTCTTAGGTTTTTATCGTCATAATTATAAATTCTAAAATCAGATTTTTCTAACAAGCTTTTTTTTATGTTGAAATAGTTTTCAAGTGTTTTATGTCTTTCAAGATGATCTTCTGTGAAGGTTGTCCATATTCCAATATTAGGTTTTACTTCTGGAGATATTTCTATTTGATAACTGCTTAATTCAGCTACAACCCAATCAATTTTTTCATGTTTTTTGGAGTGAGCATACTTACATAAAGGTGTACCAATATTTCCAGCAAAAGGAGCATATAATCCAGTATCACAGAGTATATGGCTTAGTAGATGAGTAACAGTAGTCTTGCCATTAGTGCCAGTAATACCTATCCAATTTGTGTCTTTTAAAATTTCCCATGCAACATTAATTTCTCCAATTACTTTAATTCCCTTTTTTTTTAATTCAATAATAGTTATATGGTCATAAGGTATTGATGGACTTACAACAACAGATTCGATCTCTTTCAAAAAAGGTTGAATTTCTTCAAATACAAATTCTTTATTTAGAGAAACTATGATATTAAGCTCTTCTAATGCTGTTTTTCTTTCTAAGAATTCTATCCCATCTTTACTTTCCCAAACAATTACTCTCTTATTGATGCTTCTCAAATACTTGGCAGCCCAAAATCCAGATTTACCTAATCCAATTACAAGATTAATATTTCTTTTACTTGAATGATTATCTATCATTAAATTTATAATTGCATTTATATTAATTGTGTTTAAAGGGTAATTCAATCATGAGATTTTTCTTCAGTATTTATAGTATTCGCCCAAGAAAAGTTAATTAATGGAAGATAATACTGCAAAATATTGGTTCTCTTGGTTTTATGAAAAGTGGGAGAAAAATGCTCCAGGTGAATTAATTGAACAGGGTTTAACTCCGTCTCAGATTGCTGAGCGCTTTGTTAATGAAAACCATGATAGTTTTATTCAATTGTCAAAAAAAATTGATGAAAAAAATTATGATGCCTTAACAGAATTTATGAAACTCTCAGAGAGTGAATTACATATCTTGAAGTATTTTCTAAAGTTAGTAAAAATGAAAAATTTATAAGAAGTTATTAAGTATTTCGAGGCTTTTTTCCCATAAATTTTTTCTTTCTTTTTTATTCATGGCGAAAGGAGAAGTAGGGGATAGTTTTGGATGACCTCTGAAATTAAATCTAGGACCATAATGATCACCGCCTCTTGCGTCTGGTGAAGTAGCTGCAAAAAGCTGAGGTAAAGCACCCATCTCAGCAGTTTGAAAAATAGGACTAAATAATTCCAATGAGAATGTTTCTAATGGACCAGGGTTAGGTTTTTGAGCAGTAAAGAGATTTGTTTTTGCAATTCCTGGGTGAGCAGCTAAAGAAAGTATATTTTTGTGCTTTAAGTTCTCATTTAGTTCCAAAGCAAACATTACATTTGCCAATTTGCTATTGGAGTAAGATTCCCATTTGTTGTAATAGTTCTCGGCTTTCAGATTTTTCCAACCAACTTTGCCAAAAAATTGTGCTCCGGAAGTCACCGTCACTATTCTAGATTCTTCTTTTTTTTCAATAATTGGAAGTAGCTTTAGAGTCAAAAGCATATGAGCTAGATGATTAACTGCAAATTGTATTTCATATCCTTGGGCACTAAGAGTTTTAGGCGGATGCATAATGCCTGCATTATTGATTAGTAAATCCAAATTTTCAAAATTATCAAAAATTTTGGACTGAACTTCAACAATATTTTTTAAATCTGACAAATCTAATTCTAAAGGTGTAAATAATCCTTCAGGATTAAGACCTTTAAGTTTTTTGATAGTTTGATTAGCTTTTTCAAGTGATCTACAAGCTATAACAACATGAGCATTTTTTTCTGCTAAGGCCTTTGCAGTGTAGTATCCAAGACCACTATTCGCACCAGTAATTAGCGCTGTTTTGCCTGTAAGGTTTGGAATATTAGATGTTTCCCAGTTAGAGATTTTAGGTCTTGAAATAGTGGCAGTCATTTAGTAATCCTGCAAATTGCTTTGGAATTTAACCAAAATTTAATTACTTTTCCACTGTAAATACTGGAAGTCAGTATCGTGAGCTCTTATTGAAGGTACTATTTAATATTATTTTTCAATTGCATATTGCCATTCGTTATTTTGAGATAAACTTTTCTCTCTAAGTAACTGTAATTTCCTACTATTTATTTTTATAACTATCCCATTAGTTGGATATTTCGCAAATATTTTTTTCTCTAACCAATTTTTTTTATATATTTGGATTTCGCTTGTATGATTTGTGAAGTAACTGTCAGGGGTGCTGAAGCCACATTTTTTAAGATAGTTAAGGGTTTCGTATTGATTAAGTCTTCCATTAAGTATTTGGAAACAGCAAAAGCGGAGACTTTCTCCAATCCCTTTCTTATCATTGAGGTATTTTCTTGTAATTCTTTGGGAAATGCCGGCAACTTGGTTTGTAGCGTATAGTTCACCTCTAATTTGAAAATCTCGTTTGATAGGAATACAATCGGGGACATTTTTAATTTGTTTAATTTTGCTTGAGACATCAAATCCTTTTTTTGTAATAGCTTTATTAAACTTGCCATCTAGATATCTAATTGCAATAGCACAGCCATCAATTTTTGGTTGAATGCTTAATCTTGTTTTTGTTAATAAACTTTCCAAAAATTCTTTATAGTTTTCTTTGGCTAATTTTGGCAAAAGTTTATTATTTTTTTGATTAAAGTAGTCAGGCTCTGGATCAACAGGAATAAAGAGCTTTTCAAGTTGCTTAAATGCATCATCCGAAATTATGCCTTCACCTATTCTGTATTGTTCATCTAGATACTTAACATCTCTCACTAATAAATTATTCATAATAATTTTGATAAATATTTAAAAATCTTTTAGAAAAAATCATTTAAATAAAGATTTGAAAATTAAAATTAGATCTAAAAAGTAATTGACCACTAAATATCCTCCTACGCAGAGAGCGATTTAAGAGTATAAAATGTACTGATAAGGCGTTTAAATTAAATACTTCAATCAAACATATTTACTTAAAAGTGAAATAGAAAATTTTAAGGATTAATTTGAAGGCAAATTTTTGAAATTTCTATCAATACAAAAAAAAATTTTTTAAAGTTATGAGAAAATGTCATTTTTATTAAAAGCTCAAAATACCTGGGAAAATTTTGCGAAATACAAAATTAATGATTATGCAAAATTAAGAAATTTTGATTTTGGGCCAAATAACGAAAGTTCAGTTTCAAAATTATCGCCTTTCATTACTCATAGAATATTATCGGAATATGATCTGATCCATGATATTAAAAGTAAGTACAAAATCAAAAATTCAACTAAATTTGTTGAAGAAATATTTTGGAGAGTTTACTGGAAAGGGTGGATGGAAAATAGACCTAAAGTTTGGAGAAATTTTATTTCAGAAAACAATCTCGATTTTGATTATGAGTTATATGAAAGTGCAATTAATGGCAATACAGAATTAGATTTTTTTAATTCTTGGGTCCATGAATTAAAGCAGTACAACTATTTGCATAACCATACAAGAATGTGGTTTGCGAGTACTTGGATATTTAATTTAGGCCTCCCATGGCAATTGGGAGCAAAGTTTTTCTTTAAATATCTTTTTGATGGAGATGCTTCATCTAATCTCCTTAGCTGGAGATGGGTCGGAGGATTGCAAACGAAGGGAAAACAATATCTTTTTTCATCATCAAACCTCAGAAAGTTTTCAAATAATAGATTTAATGTAGAAAAAATAAGTAATCAACAAATTTTTCTTGAAGAATCTAATCAAATACCATTTGAAGATGAGATTTATAAAAATGATATGGATCCTAAATCAGATAATCTGATTATGTTTGAAAATGATCTGCACCTTGCAACCCTTAAAAATTTACTTCCAAGCTATAAAAAAGTATTTATTATCCTTTTAAAAAATGAACAAAGACAAATTAAATTGTCTGAATCTGTTTTGAAATTTAAACAAGATTTGGTCTCTGAATTTGTAGAGCAATTTGATAATGTTGAACAGATTGATCCTTATTCACTGGAAAATACTTTTAAAAATACCAACGAAATAGACATTATTTATCCTGGAGTGGGAGAAAATTATGATTTCATAACTGAGTTTAAAAATTTACACCATAAAAAAATTTTTAATCTTGTGAGGGATGAAGATTTATTTGCTTGGAAATTTGCTAAAAGAGGGTTTTTTAAATTTAAAGAAAATATTCCAAAAATAAATCAGAGAATATTAGAAAATTTTTCAAAAAATAATTTTTAACTTAGTTGAATTCCTAATCAGAAAATAACCCCTTTAGCAAGTAAGTATAAATACTTATTTAGGTGCGACTTTTGCTCTTTAATCCACGATGGATACTGTGACTAGTTATTTTTACTTAAGGATAATTTTTTTATAGTGCTTTCAACAATTCTTACCAAGTCGTTTAGCAAAGATACTGCTTTATTAATTCTTAGAGTTATAACTGGAACTGTTCTTATTCATCACGGTTATGAGAAATTAGCAAATATAGAAAATTTCGCTGATGCTTTTGTCAGACCTTTACATCTTCCATTCCCAATATTTTTATCATACATAGCGGCATTCTCAGAAATAGGTGGTAGTTGGTTATTAATTATCGGCTTAGCCACAAGATTCGGAGCTTTGGCAATTGTTGGAACAATTTCTGTTGCTATATATCATGCACTTGTTACTTCAGGTTTTAATATTTTCTTACTAGAGCTTTTACTTTTATATTTCGCTTCAGCAACTTCAATTGCATTAACAGGACCTGGTAATTTCTCCTTAGATGAAGTCATTATCAGAATTTTGAAATCAGAAGATGAGGAGGAAATTGTACCTTCTAAAAAAGCAAAATCTTCCAAGCAAGTTGAAGTCAAAGAAGAAACAAGTAAAGGTGGCTTATTTCAATTTTTGCAAGCGAACATACTCTCAGATACTTCAAGCTAACTTTTTAGGATAAAGGTTATTGATTAGCTCTAACCTTTTTCGATAACTGTTTCTCTTCTCAAGTTTTATCTTAATTGTTGCTTCAGAAAGACTTATAAATAGCCCTATAGCTGTCACCCAAGATAAAAAAATAAAAGGGTTTTCTGGAATTTCTGAGAAATTCATATGAATAATACTTCTTTTTTAAAACTGACTGATCACTATATGTTTTTCAACCTAAATATACAATTTAGAAATATTTAAGGATTAATTTCAACTTTTTCCCATTTCTTACTCTTTTCCCAAAGATATCTTTTATGAACAGGCTGTTCTAATTTAAGAAGATCTACTGAATCGATTTCAAAATTTAGAACTACAAAATTTTCTGACTTGGGAAGATTGGATAATATTTCATAAGCAGATTGGACTTTTGGGTTTATTTTCTCTCCAGGAGATCCCCAAAACCAAGAAGATTTTGATTTTTCTGATAATAAATCCCAATAATTTTTGTTATCACTTAATTCATGTATTTTTCCTTTGAATCTATATTGTGATTTGGTTTTCAAAAAGAACCATAATATTTCTGCATTAGGGTTGGATTTTAAATGCCCAATTTTTTCACTTCTTCTATCTGTAAAAATAATCATTGAACTATCTTTATGCCATCCTCTGAAAACAACTGTTCTTAATCTTGGCTCATTTTCTTCGCTGACTGTTGCAAGCTGTATCCATCTATTAGAGGGTGATTTGCCCTCTTTTTTTCTAGAAGATTTTAAATCTTGCCTCCAACTGGGTAAGTTGTTATCAGGCATTTAATTTAGGCAATATAAGACCACTTTTCTTTTTGTATTCTTCGAATGAATCATATTTTGAGAGCGATTTATCTTTTTTTATCATTCTTGGTAGAAAAACTATAGAGAAAAATATTGCAAGAATTACTAATGGTATGAAACTCATTGAAAGTATGGCGAATGATAGATAAATTAGTATTTCTCCTAGATAATTTGTATTCCTTATATTTTTGAAAAATCCTTCTTTAATTAGATCTTTTTTTAATTTAAGAGAAAAATATTTTTGGGCATCACTAGCAAAGTGTAGAAACACACCAATTATATTTATAGATACAGATGCAGCTATTACGATATTTGGAACAGATTTCTGAGATGAGATAAGAATGTAGGGAGCTACCCAGTAACTTCCAAGGAAAATAAAACCAGTAACTGAAGTTAAAAAATTGATTTTTTCTTTAAAATAAGGATCTGGGAATATCTTTTCTTTTAGCCCCTTATGTAGATTAATTATTTGATTAAGTTTCATCTTTTTTAATAATCTAAAAAATGAAATTATTTTCTGTGGATATAACCTAGGTCGTCAAAAGTTTTAATGGGCGATACTGGATTCGAACCAGTGGCCACTACCGTGTCGAGGTAGTGCTCTACCACTGAGCTAATCGCCCAAATTGAAGAAATTTTTTATTCCCCTTATAAGAAAATAGCAGGTTGCGTTTCATTTTCTAAGTAATTTAACTTTCCATCGTTCTCTTTTGGTTATTTCTAAATTTAGAATTTCGATAAATCCTTTATTTTCAAGTTCTAGTTTGTCGCCAATTTTTAGATTAATTGTTGGCTTATTAACTTTGCTTCCATTTAATCTGAGCATTCCATTTTCTATCCTTTCAATGATTTTGGTTCGTGATACCCTAAAGCCAGCTGAAGCTATAGCATCTAATCTTGTTGAAGCTTCTACTGTATTGACAAGTTTTTTTGATCTTCCAGAAGGTATTTGTAATTCATCTATACCTACTACATTAACTTTTACTTTTACGTCTCTTAAATAAAAAATCTTTTCATCTAGATGCTTAATATTTGAATTATCAATTATCCCTTGTGCTCCCCTATCGCCAATAGTCCATATATCTCCAACTTTTATTTGATTAACCCCATTTTCAATTAAGAGGGATCTAAAGTCGTCTTGTGTAGCATTATCAAATAAAAAATTTCCATTAATTTTTATTCCTTGAGCTGGAAAATTACTTTTTAGCGCATCCTCTTCAGGAATATTATCTCCTCTAAAGCAAGCTATCCTAGATCTTTGAGAAGAGGAGAATCCTCCATAAATAAAAAATTTGAAATCATTTAAATTTTCAAAATCTTTTAAAATCTCTTCGCAAACATAAGTTGAATTAAACCCAGTCCAATAAGTTTCCCAGTGTTTGTAAGCTAAGTTAGCAATATTTATTAATTCCTCAGTTTCTTTTTTGTAGTTTGAATTTATTAAGATTTCTTTTAAGTCAATCATTTAGCCTTCTAAAAAAATTATATCTTTTGCTTCTGATTGTTTTATCAAAGCCCATTCCTAAAAGACCTCCAATTAATGATTCCCCGATGTTATTTAAACCAAGAAAGCTGAAGGTAGATAAATTTGTCATATTAGAAAAAGCTATTCCAGCTATAAACCCAAATGGCATTAGCCATCTACTCATATCTTGTTGTCTGATCTTTCTATCAAGTTTAGGATTTAAGATTCTTATATCTTCAAAATTTTGAGATTTGAATAAGATATTTGCTTTCGCATTTAGCAATTCTGTTTCGTCTGATGATATTTTCTCACTTATTGGTGGGATCAAAATAGCTTCAGAGAGCATTACTGATTTTTCTTTGAAAACATCAAATAGCTGGATACATTTATCAATGTCTTCAAATATCACAATACTTTTAGTCAAATTTCAATCCTCAAATGTTTGTGTGTTATTCAAATTAATAAAATAAGATACATACACTATAGATTAAGTTAAAGTAAAAGATTAAAGAACCAATCTTAAATGACAAAAGTTCTCATTACAGATCCAATTGATCAAACAGGAATCGATATTCTTTCACAAGTTGCTCAGGTTGATCAGAAGATAGGAATCTCAGACTCTGAGAACAAATACAAGTTAAACTATCTGAACTAGAGGATTTATTCAAACAATCTGATTATGTAACTTTGCATTTGCCTCGCACACCAGAGACAGAGAATTTAGTAAATATAGACGTACTTAAAAGTATGAAAAGTAGCGCAAAATTGATTAATTGTGCTCGAGGAGGCTTAATTGATGAAGAGGCATTAGCACAAGCTTTAAATCAATCATTGATTGCAGGTGCTGCAATAGATGTCTTTTCTAAAGAACCTTTGGAATCTAATTCACCACTTTTGAAGGTTGAAAAGAATCTTATTCTTACCCCTCACTTAGGAGCATCTACTCGGGAAGCACAAGAAAATGTAGCTGTTGATGTTGCAGAACAAATAAGAGATGTCTTGCTTGGTTTATCTGCTAGAACTGCAGTAAATATTCCAGGTTTGAGCCCTGATATTATGGATAGTCTAAAACCTCATTTGCAGTTGGCTGAAACAATGGGTCTGCTTATAAGCCAGCTTTCAGGTGGGCAGATTCAAAAACTAGAAGTAAAGCTTCAAGGTGAATTTGTTCAACATCCTTCTCAGCCATTAATAATAGCTAGTCTAAAAGGCCTTCTAAGTAAAGCTTTGGGAGATAGGATTAATTATGTGAATGCTTCGCTAGAAGCAGATTCAAGAGGTATTTCAGTAGTCGAGAATAAAGATGAGGCAAGACCTGAATTTGCTAGTGGTTCGCTTCAGTTAACCACTTATGGAGATAACGGCGACCATAGCGTAGCGGGAAGCATTTTTGCTGATGGGGAATTAAGAATTATTAGTATTGATCAATACCCAGTTAATGTATCACCAAGCAGATATATGTTGGTTACTAGGCACAGAGATATGCCAGGCATTATTGGCAAGCTGGGGTCTTTATTAGGTAGCAACAATGTAAATATTGCCTCAATGCAAGTTGGGCGCAAAATTGTTAGAGGGGAAGCTGTTATGGTTCTAAGTATTGATGATCCAATACCTAATAAGTTGCTTGATACCATTATTGAAGTAGATGGGATTACCAACGCTAATCCAGTTACTCTATGAAGTGGCTTTAACTAGTTAATGGAAACTAAAGATTGGTATAAACTAACTTTTCTGATAGAAAGTGATTCTGAAGAAATTATTATTTGGAAATTAAATGAGCTGGGAATATTTAGTTTTTCATTTGAATATTTAATTAAAAATGAAAATAAAAAAGAAGTTAATATATGGCTTCCAATTGATGATTGGGATGAGAGTTCTAGAAGTGGTTTTGAAAAAATAATTAGCAAACTTTTAAACATTAATCCCCCTAAGAATAAATTTTTTGAATGGAGTATTATCAAAGAGGAGGATTGGTTAACAAGTTGGAAGAAATATTGGGCTCCTGAATTAGTAGGAAATCATTTTTTAATATTGCCTTGTTGGATAAATCTAAATAAAAAATTTAAAGATAAACAAATCATAAAAATTGATCCTGGAGCAGCTTTTGGTACAGGAAGTCATCCTTCAACTTATCTTTGCTTGGAAAAAATGGAGAATATTTTATTTTCTGATAAAAAGGTATTAGATATTGGGAGCGGTAGCGGGATTTTGAGTGTCGCCGCAAGATTACTTGGCGCTAAAGAGGTTTGTGCAGTGGATAATGATTATTTAGCTATAAATTCAACAAAATCTAATTTCCAACTAAATTTCGGTAATTTAAACAAATTAAATACATATTTGGGATCTTTTAATGAGGTAATTTTAAAAAATCAACTCGAACAATTTGATTTTGTTTTATGCAATATTCTTGCTGAAGTAATAAAAGGAATGATTCCAAATATCTATAAGTGCTTGAGAAACAATGGGGAAGTCATTTTCAGTGGAATTCTGAATTCACAAAAGGATGAAATTATAAAAATATTAATTCAGCATGACTTGAAATTATTGGATGTATCAACTAGAAAAGATTGGGCATGCATTTCTGCGCAAAAAGCCAGCAATCCAACCTAAGTATAAGTTTTTCTTATAGATACTCTTTCATACATTTTATTGTGTCATTTTTTACTTCAAAATCTCACATATCGACCTAATCGATGTTAAAAATGTATTTGATAGGTATTAATTACCAACAATTTTTTATTTAAATGGCTTCTTACAAAGTTACTCTCATCAGCGAAGGTGAAGGTCTCAATTCAACTATTGAAGTACCTGATGACCAATACATCCTCGATGCGGCTGAAGAACAAGGTATCGACCTTCCTTATTCCTGCAGAGCTGGAGCATGTTCAACATGTGCTGGAAAAGTTACTTCAGGTAGTGTTGATCAGTCTGATCAAAGTTTCTTGGATGACGACCAACTAGAAGCTGGTTTTGTTCTTACTTGTGTTGCTTATCCAACATCTGACGTAACAATTACAACTCATGCTGAGGAAGAATTGTACTAATTATAAAAATTTAACTTTTCTAAGTTGATTATTGATTATTTCTCTGCCACCCTCTATGAAGGTGGCTTTTTTTTGTAAATGGATAAATTTGAATTTTTCAAGACTGGCAGTGTTCAATCAAGTTATGGAGGTCAGTACAGTTATAAGGTAATTGGCCCATGTTGCAGACTTTATGATAGGGAAGAGTTACCTTGGCCCTGCTCAAGGCTTGCTTGGAGAAGTAAGGAGCCTAGTTGGAGAAGAATAGGGTCTAGGTTCGTTGCTGATATGGCTTCAAGAAAATGTCCATCTTACTCAGTTCAGATTTTGGAGCCTGGATCAAAACCTGTTGAGACAGTTATAACTCTTTTTTCAAAGAAATTTTCTTCTGATATACAAGAATGGTGGTATAGCAAAAAACCAGGCTCAAAAGAGCCTGGTAATATCTTCCCTTCTGAAATTGGTTAGCTTTAAATATTATGCTTTTGGCTTTGGAGGCATGTAACCTTTTAAGCCAGTGCATTCAAGACTATCAATTGTATTAACTCCAGTTTGTGAGTTAGTTCCACTAGCTCTTTCACATAATGATTTTCTCTGAGAAAGATCAAGATTTGCATCAGTAAAGTCTGCCCCATCAATAATTGCTCCATCAAAAACACTTTTCATTAGCTCACCATTGGTAAGATTTGCATCAGTAAAGTCAGCATTATCAAAGCGTGTTGCATATGCAATGAGGTCTGTCATATTGGCTCCTTTAAAACTAGAGTTTTTTGCTGTAGTTACACTCATATATGCTCCTTGAAGATTAGCTTCTCCTAAATCTTGATTAGATAAATCATATTTAACATATTCAGTATTATGAAGGTCAGCACCGTGAAGATCATCTTTTAGAACGTCAACTGATGAAGGATCACTAGGATAGAGTGCATTTGCAGATATTGGATTAATAAGTAACCCAATAATTAATGGAAGAAAAATAAATAGTCTTTTACAAGACTTATGTAGTGATGAAAAAATAGAGACCATTTCGATCGACATCAAATAGAAAAACCTAAGACTATTATTTCATGGGTTGGTCATTTACAACGCTCCTGCTAACGAACTGTTGCAGTTTATTTTATTTCTGCCGTTAGAAAATCTTTTGCAAGCTGAGTATTTGGAAAAACTTTTTGAGCCTCTTTAAGCAAATCGCTTGGAGTAATTGCGTTTTTATTGGTATATCTTGGACTTAAATGAGTAATAATTAATTTTTTTGTGTTAGATAATAATGCTGTTTTGGCAGCCATGATTGTTGTGGAATGTAATTTTTCGTATGCCATGCTTTCATCCTCCTCTGAAAAAGTCGATTCATGTACGAGTAAATCGGCATTTTTTGATAGTGAAACAGCTGATTCGCTAAACACTGTATCTGTGCAATAAACAAAACTTTCACCTTTTCTAGGAGGTCCACAGAATTCTTTCCCATCGAATGTCCTACCATCCGCTAATACGACTTTTTTACCTTGTTGCAGTTCTGAATAAATTGGTCCAGGTGCTATTTTTAGAGACTCTGCTTTTTTGATATCAAATATACCTGGTTTATCTTTTTCACTCACCCTATAACCATAAGCAGGTATTTTATGTTTAAGGCAGGCACAATTTACTTTTATTTTGTTGTTTTCAAATAGGATTTTATTTTCTGATGCAAAATTTTCAACTTCCACAAAATTTAATGGAAAAGACAATTTGCAAAAACTACTTTTAAGTGATGAATTTATAAAACTTCGCAACCCTGAAGGACCGTAAATTTGAATTCCCTCACTATTTCCTGATAAACCTAAGGTAGCTAAAAGTCCAGGCAAACCATAAATATGATCACCATGCATATGAGTAATAAATATTTTCTTGATTTGTGAAGATTTAATATTGCTTTTCATTATTTGATGTTGCGTTCC
>LULP01000307.1_pt1 | contig 15375 bp, 3 predicted proteins | sample 728111 | NCBI WGS metagenome assembly LULP01 (sample SAMN03860286, study PRJNA289734) | marine metagenome | biome: seawater column; feature: ocean; material: water; isolation source: Red Sea water column Station 149 - depth 25m | place: Saudi Arabia: Red Sea | collected 2011-10-15 | depth 25 m
ACCGGGAGGTTTGGGGCAGTCTTCCACATCAGCCCCATTACATGCTTCGGAATCATCGCATGTAATTTGGTGGTGATAAGTGGTGGTAGTTTCGCCGGGCGGATATGGGTTATTGGCAAAACAATATTGCCGACAGTCATCGAAAGTTCCGTCGCACTCACCGTTACCACCAAAACCCACCTCTCCAATTGTGTTACATTCGCCGGGAATCTCAGTATTTGTTGGACAATAGTAACAACAAGCACCACCACTGAAGTTTTGCTGTGGACATGAACACTCGAAATTAAGATCGGTTGTCTTGACACCTTTGAATCCAGTAATAAAATAAAGTTGTTGTTTTGCCCACTTGTTGCAGTAATCAGTTTGTCCGTTACCAATTCCAATGATATCTAAAATTTCTTGAGTTGCATTTGGGGGTGCGGGTGGATCATATTGGAGTGTCGGAATATCAAAGATGCTTGCATTTCTTGTTTCTATTCCAGCACCACTGGCCGGATCTGGATTGTTTGCTGCCTCAGTAGGAGGAACATTAGGACACTGACCACATGCAACACCACTATACACACAGGAACAATCATTCTCTGTTGCTTGATCGTTGTAATTATCAGCGTATGGATCTGTGCAGCCTAGTGTGACGCACTGTGTATTGTCTGTTGCACATGGATCTTCTTTTTGGCATCCAGGCTGAGGTGGGCAAATAGTGTTATCTATAAAGTAGATGTTACCACCACCCGCTGCGTCTGTGTTATTACATTTACCAACGTCATATCCATCACACTGATTACCACCCGCTTCTCGGCAGCAAATACTTCCACAGGATTTTTCGGAGGTTCCCTCTGGACAACCCACACCGTCACCTAATCCAGTGCCGGGACAATACAAACATGTACCATTATCAACATCTGCGTTTGGATTGTAATTACAAGCGAGATTATCCGTGCAGCCCGGAGTGTCTGGGCATGTTTTGTCTGGTCCACACGCTATGCTAGTATCCTCACAGGTTGTGTTGAATCCTTGGAAAGATCCAAGGGTGCCATTTTTTAACTGTAATGCACATTTTGTAAATTGAACTTCAAATTCAGTTGTACCTGTTACATACTCACAAAAATGTTTTGTGTTAGGATCTACTTCACATCCAAAGCAACATGCTCCTCCGTATTGACATAATCCATAACGACCGTTATTTATTGCGTTCGAGTCTTCACATTTTTCACAATTACATCCGTCTGGTTCGGGATTACCTTCGATTAAAGTTCCGTCGGCCGGACAGAAAACACAAGGGCCGTCTTCGAGATAATTACATGCCTCTTTATCTGTGCATTGTTCTATCTCTGGAACACATGGATTTGTTTCACAATCCTCGTCCGGAGTCCATTGACCTTGTGCGATACAGGTACACCACTGCTGTGTCGAGTTGTTGCAATTGTCAAGAAGTGGTCCAGAGCAACATCTACCCAACGGTTCTTCGATGTCATCTTTTGTAAGTTCTTCGATTGGGACATTATATTGTTCACAATCTCTTGAATCACAACCACCGAAATCAAAACTGAATGTACCACGACATGCTGGACACTCATCCTCTGAACCGACTGCTTCACACTCTTGGGTGTAGAGAATGTTGTAATCTACACCGGAGTCGTTCACGATACCTTCACGGTACAGACAGCAAGATGAGTTTGGTTCATCAAAACAACAATCAACGGTTTCACATGAAGTGTCCGGTCCTTGGAAAATACCACCAAATTCTCTACACTCAATGTGAGACAATGGATTGCCTGTGGCAAGGTTTGTGTCGAGACAAATGCCGGGAACTCCAGTATCTGGACCTAATCCGGCACACTCGATTTGATCATATGGAGGAATAGAGAATAAACAACCGCTACATTGAGGGCAGTTTACATCACCCGATAGCAGATAAGACGCTTCAATTGTAGAAGATAGTTCAATTGTATATTGTGAATCTCCGAGGTCTGGTAACTCTTCAAACGCAATAGATTGTGAAACATTAATTCCTATAAATGTTCCGGGGTTACCAATATTATATTCTAGTTCTCTAAATTGAGGAGGTAGTGTAACATCATAATCACCATGTGAGGGGCTATTTGGATCTTGAACGATTCTACTTTTATTAACTGCTTCTCCTCGAAAACCGACAATTGCAAACTGATCACTACCTCCAAGATTGTCTTTAACAAAAAAAGCACCACCGAGAGCGTAACCTCGATGAATATATCCCTGAGCCGTATATTCGTTAATTGCAATTTGAATAGACTCAATCGTTCTATCAATACCAGATGGCCATTGATCTCTGTTTGGTATAGCCGTTGGATTGTATTGACACTCATCATAAATTTTTCCATACGATACTACCGACGGGACATATACTGGAGGAGCACCACCAATAATTCCTTTAATCTCAATTTTAGATAATACATATGCTCCACACTCATCATATGGAGGTCCGCCTGGATCAATGTCTGGGAAATCAAGACCGGGTGGTGGTTCATAAATACCATCACCATCTGGATCAATAAATGGTATGCAGCAAGCACCATAACGAGGAACCTCGTCACAGCAACTTTGACCAATTTGATCTATGTCGTCACCACTACAAGTCAGAATAACCAGACCATCCTCTGTTGTTTGATCATTTTCAGATGGAGTTATTTCCGATGTTGGTGGTTGAGAAATACCTCCAAAAATCAATTCACATTGAATTCTTGTAAGTTTATCACCAATACAAATTCCATTCACGCAACACGGAAGAGTCACATCACATTCATCAAAACAGAATCTACCATCTTGAATTGGTTCTGCGTAATTTGGACCCTCTGGATTAAATGTTTCGATTGTGCCATCGGATAAAGTAATAGAATTATTTTCACACATAACATTATCAAAGTATGATCCATTAATTGAAGCACACTCTGTTGGGTTTACATTTGATGTGCATCTACCCTCAGAGCAACAAACACCACCACCAATGCCACATGTATTATAACATGCCTGAAGAAGATTAAAATCACCGTTGACTGCATCACATTGATTTTTTGTTTGGTATTCGGAACAAACAAATATCCCACCTTGATCTATAAGTTCTTGCGTGACTTGTCCGGGTGGAATTGTTTGCCCAGACGGTGCTTGGAAGAAGCAACATGATCCCGGCACATTCCCTGCACCATCACAACCAAGAGTGTCATAACCTCTTGCAGAAAAAACACCATACCAGTTTTCACCACCATCCGTTGTGGTGATTGCAAGTGCGTCCGTTCCACAGGTAAAGTAATCCTCGCCATTCTCAAAGAAAACATTTGATGGGAAAGCACGAACATCTCCACCCGAAACATAAAGTAGTTTTGTGATTGAATAACCAGTTGGGTATGATCCTGTGATTCCTGAAATTGCAACGGGAGAATTAAACCGATAAACATCTGAACCTGACAAGTCAACGATGATTGCACCTGTGATTCCAGCGTCGTCATCTTCGACAATTTCAGGTGACTTCAACGCAACGGTGTGATTAAGACCTGCGGTTCCTGTTTGATCGGCTTTAAAATCTAAAAAGTCACGACTGTTTGCCGTGTCTGTTGAAATATCAATTGCCGTGCTGCTGATTTCATTTCTTTTTTGTGCGTAAACAAGGCTATTGTTTCTGATGTTATCTGTATCAGTCTCATCGTTTACAAGAGATGATCCAATAATAATTGTATCGTCTGTGACTTTAGATGTAAGAGATCCACTTGTGGTAAGTGTTCTAAAGTTATAAGTTGCACCAGAAATACCGTGAACAATTTTTGTGCCACCACCAAAGTTTTCCAAACCAGCACCAGTAATAAATCCGGTCGCACCTTCGATGAAAGGATATTTACCTAAAAGTTCGCTGAAAGAAACATTTTCTCCGTCACGAATACCTCGAATATCGAGTTGGTATTTATTTCCGAAACTACCGCCGGGGAAAGATCGTAAAATTTCTGTAATGATGTCACCGGAAATACCACCCGGTCCAGTCGCTCCAGTAGAACCAGCGGGACCAGTAGGGCCTGTGGGTCCAGTAGGACCAGTCGGACCGGTCGGTCCCGTTTTTCCGAATGGAGGAATCGAACTACTACCGTAAATAAATGCCATCTAAAATCCTTAATTACAATTACAAGTCAGACAGTTATAACAATCTCCATTATTAGAACCAACATATCTTGCGAGGTGATTATTTAATTCACACTCATATGTAGTATCGAACAGAGGCACTCTTCGGACTGGTCTTGCACCAGCGATTGTCGTTGAACGATAATGGCTTTCTACAAGACCTGTTTGGAAGTTTTGAGTAAACGCACGGTGAGCGTGTGATGCAACTTGTGATGATTTTGACTCAAGAGATGAGTCGTAATTTTCAGTAGAAGTAAACTCAGAAACTGGAATATACCAGTCGCTCCGATTGTAAGTATCGTTGTCGTTCCAATCAGAAATCAATCTCATCGCAGAGTTTTCTTTATTGTCTTTCTCCCAGACTTTTCTAAACTCCGTGACAAAATAATCTTTGTCTGTTTTCAATCGCTCGATGTCAACATCAGAATCCCAAAGATTATTATTTGTATGAACCCAGCGTTGATACGCATCTTCATCTTTGTTCTCATAGTTTGCAACGAACCAAGGAACCCAATCAAAGTTTGTTTTGTCAAACATTCTTGTACCGATTAATCCATCGAGGTATGGTGTACCCATAAACACACCATCTTCCACTGGATCCTCTGAATCTGAAACATATGCTGCTTGTCTCATGCCCCAAGACAATGTTGTTGAATCGTTGTATTTCAAGTCCTCTGGTGCAATCACAAGTGCCCATTTTCTTGTATGAGTAGAACCAATGTAATCATAGTATTGTTTTGCAACTTTGTAATATCTCTCAATCTGTTCTTGATCTTCTTTTGTTGCATATTGCCGTTTAATTGGAAGTTCATGTAGATTGTAAAGATACGGACTATGCGAAATATCGGGAGTCGAAAGATTTGGACTTGAGATGAGTTCATCTGGAAGATACTTGTATGGAATCACACTGTCGCATGAACAAGGTCCGTTTACCTCACCATAGTAATTGTTGCCAGAATTTATTGCAAAAGCGATAGGGTTAAATTTATTTGTTTCGGGACACAACGAACATCTGCTGTTATAACCATGACTGATGCAGAAAGGATTTTCTCCTCGTGCAAGAATCGAACCGTAATCATTTGGTTCACCAATTACACCAAGAAGAATACCACCACCAAACTCACTTCCTGGCTCAAGTGAAGATGTTGGGTTGTTGTTTACTGCACATTGTTCTCTTTCTTTTTCTCGATCAAACACTTCTGTAAATACATCGGGTTGACTATAAGATTTGGTTATTGGAAACTTATAATCTGATTTTACAGTTTCTGAGTATTCTGATTCAGCAAAACTTGTGGGGCAGATTGACTGACAGCCTTCGCCGGGTTGGGGTGCTCCGTCTGGCTGTTCTCCAATACAATTATTTTTAACAAAGACTTTAGCCGTACATCTACAACCATCCTCATTTGCACAACAAGTGTAATTTCCGTCCGGATCTAACTCACCGACGCCGGTTAGACATTCAATGCCACAATTTGAGATGTAACGTGTTGGTGCGTTTGGATCCGTGATTGGATCACCATTTTCGTCAAGTATTGGGTCACCAGTTTCAGGATCAAGTATAAAATTCCTCTCCAAATTGTTTAAACAATATTCACATGTATCTGAAGTGTCCGCTGCGTCTTGACATTGATTCAATGCGATACATGCTTGATAGTCACTACTAAGTCCTAAACCACAGGTCTGATCAATCTGGACCTCGGAGTTAGGTCCGCATGTTTCAATAGCAGCACATTGTCTTACTGTTAATGTAACTGTTCCAGTAAAACATTGACTATTCCCAAGTCGAAGTCCCACCAAGATGGAACTGCTCCTACATGCCCCTTGACTTCCATAATCATCATCTCCCCCACAAGTTCCATTTTCAGCCGTTGCGATTGGACAATATGAAGCACTAGTCTCAATTGTGCAACCGTAAATGGGACAGGAGTAGTTGTTGTAGTACCCTTGAATAAAGTTTTGAATGTCATATCGAATTGGTGGGCATGCAAGTTCACTTCCGCCGTTATCGTAATACCGACACGGACCGTTGAATGTCTCGCTAACAAAACTTGCACCCGGAGAAATACCTCTGGTTCTAAATTCCTCTGCGAGTCTGGTACAATCGGCTTGTTCGGGGACTGAGAAATTTTGTGTGAATCCATCTAAATCAAAGGTGCAACATTTACATGTTGGGATGAAAGATTCTGCGGCACAGCAATCGGTGTTTTCACACAAGGTTCCATTTCCTTGGAATATGCCACCCCGATCATTACATGATACTGGTGTTTCATCGGGGAAGCATTGGAACGCAGGTCCGTCACCCTCTGGAGTGTAAACACAACAAGCACCACGATATAAGTCTTGTAAGCAGCAATTAAAGTTAGAACAAGATTCCCCTTGGAAAAAAGTACCTCCCGCTAAAGAACATTCAATTGGACTAAAATCATAACAAACTCCACCAACACAACAAGCACCAACCTCGCAAGGATCTGGACACTCAATTCCACTATTCTGGTTTGCGCCGGGGAAGAAAACTCCACCGTATTTGTCACAGAGAAGTTTTGTGGAAATTGTTTGAGTTCCGTTGACACAACAAAGACCTCCAAGTGAACAGTCGGAATCATTTGATCTTTCAATACAGGTGGATCTATTATCAAACTTGCCACCGACTCCTTCGCAGTATAGTTTAGAAACATAATCTATGCACTCACCATTGAACAAGTTCGCTTCTGCGTCTTTACAAAAACAGCAGGATCCAAACTGATCCTCACCTGCGTATGTTTCCGTCATTCCTTCATCGTTGGAGAATTGACCGAACGGAATGTAAACTGGATTACCATCTGCTGAAATTCCAGCGTTCAAAATTGGAGTTGTATTGTTAGGACCCTTTTGAAAACTTAAGTGAGTTTTACTTGCCGTTAAGCCTGCTGTTAATTGTGGAAAGGTGTAATCAAGATCCGTTGCTCCAATATTTCGGAAGTTTGTGTTTCCTTCAATATACTGAAGAAGTGTGGTGACATTTACTGTTAAATTATCCGAGGAGCCACTTATACCACCTTTTGAATAAAACGAATAATCCAATCCTTCCGCAGATCCACCTGAAGGAACAAACAAAAGTTGCCCTGTGACACCAACGAATGATGCCGCCTCTGTTCCATAAATGTTAAGACCGGTAAGGCCAGACGCATCTGCTGTCAAAGATGCCGCACCACTAAAACCAAGAGTCTTGAAGTTTGCGGTTTGTCCTGTTGGTGGAAGGAAGATATCAATACCGTTGAAACCCGCACCAATAACAGAAATATTTGCTTCAATATTATCATCACCAGTCGGACCTGTTGCCTCTAATTTACCATAGATAAATCCCGTGGAGCCGCTTTGTAAAGCGTTTTGATCATCGAAGATAAATGTGATGGATTCGTTTGTCGCTGTCACTCCAACGAGTCTACTACCAGTGACACCAATCGGTCCAGTTGATCCGGTTGGGCCAGTTGGGCCGGTAGGTCCGGTTGGGCCGGTAGGTCCGGTTGGGCCGTCAGGCCCAAGTCCTGCGATATTTGTTAAACTACTACTACCGTAAAAAGTTGGAGACACTACTCACCTCAATAACCACTCGATTGTGAACCACCCATGCCCGGATTAGACATACCTGCACTTCTATTTATAGAACCAGTGGAGCGATTTTGTGAAGGTAATGTTCCTCTACTATATTCTTCTAACAAACTCTGACCTGTTTTGTTAACGGCTCTTGCGTATGTGTTTATGATCTCTCTTGGACATCGAGATCCTTCACCACCAAAATTTCCAACATAATAATTTACACATTCATATCTACTCGTAACAAAACAATATCCAGAAGATGTGGTGCATGAGCCATATTTCTCACCAATAAATTCTGATGGGAATTGTTGTCTTGCACCATCGGGAATGCCTGGAGTTCCAACCAAATAATTCCATTCTCTATCTTGTGGTCTGTTGTGTCTAAACCCCCAGTTATAAATGTTTGCTGGTCCAGTTACCCCTGCTGCTTCGTGAATAAAGTGATATTTATTTATTTCAGGATTCGCACCCGGCTCAGATGAATTGAAAACATATGGAATGTACCAAAGTCTAGCGTGCTTATCGTGCCAAATACCAGATTGTTCTGGGTTGTAACGATCAAATCCTGCTCTTGGATAACGACCATCCGCACGAACAAGTCGAATTGGTCTAACTTTTGCGGTGTCAGAATCTTTTCTAAGTTTTCGAGAACTGAACCCTTCTGTTGGATTTTGAACACTGATATTGTCGGGGAATTTCATCGCCCATGCCCGTGTCATATGTCCAACAATTTCATCACCCTGTCCTTGTCTCAATCTGTTATCTGATCTCGGAACTTTTGTTCCAACAAACGGAGCGAGTCCAGTCATACCATCAACAGGTCCGGTTCCGATTCCTGTAGTTGCTCCCGTCGTTCCAGTAAACAACAAACCCTCTGGACTCCCAAGATGAGTTGATTGTCCAGTGATCACATACTCATTCCATTCGATCATCTTCTCACGAATGGTTTCATATCTCTCTTTTTCCGCTGGATCGGTTGGAAGAGCACTTCCCGACACAAACGCTGCCACTCTCTCCTCTGGATCTGTTGGTAAGAATTCTTGGAAAGGTGACAAATCAACATTTTGAAAAATTTCCGACAGTTTTGTTCTTGCCTCAAAAACATCAATAAGTTTTCCACTGAAGTCGAACGCACCCATTGATGTCCAATATTCACCAACAATTGGATCACCACCGAGTTCAACTAACTTGTCATTCAAACCTTCGAGTGCAACTTTTCTTGCGATAAATGCCATTTCATCTGGACTCGGTAAATACCAAGGAGACATGAATGGTGGGTTTGGATAGAGTAAGTTATTCGCAGGATCACAGTATTGATCTGGACACGGTTGTTCTGCTCCACTAAATCTATCTGGACTTGTTGCTCTGTCGTCAAACTTAGTCCTCACCGCATGAACGGCAGAGAGTCTGGCATCTTCTTCGGCAGCGGTGGCACCGATTGATTGAATTTTACCAAAGAGATATTTACCAATATATGCTTGAGCGTTGTAGTAATCTTTTAATGAGTCGTGAGTTATACCCTGTGTTATAAAATCACTCAAACCATATGGTTCTCTTAATTTATATTCTTCATAATAATTACCACGAGATGTTATTCCAACCGCTCTTACATCTTGTGGGAATGATGATCTATTATATGTACCGAAATTGGTGTCAGAACTGTCGTCACAACCAATTAAGAAACCACCCGTTCCATTTTCGTTTGGTGGAGCATTGTCACAACCACAGTTGAATGCAGCAGACATACCACCTATCGGGAACGGAACTTCAAAGGCAGCGGCAGTATTTCCGCATCTTTGAGTTATAAATCCATCTGGTGAAATATAATCATAAGTTCCGTTGCAAGCAGTGGTGGTGCCATATGTAGGCTTACAATCGTAATAAGCATGATTTATAGCGTGTGCCATGCGAATGGTATTATACAATCCCCAGTTCTTATGGTAATGTCCAAACATGTCGGGAGCAAACTCATAACGACCAGTCCCGTTAACTGAGCCATTTTGACTGTGAACTTTTGATTTGGTGAAGAGTGCCTCTATGGAACCACCGATAGAAAGTTCATCGTGATTTCTTCCTAGTATTCTTGAATACTCATAGGATGTCGCAGACTGAGTGAATATATCTTTTTTAAGTGCTCGTTCTGGGACTTTATAATCATACGCCTCTGGGTAAAATGAATAAGCCTTCGGTTGAGGTTTTACCGGCCAACCAGAAACATATCCAAATGGTTCGGATACAGTTCTTCTCCAGTGACCCTCTTTCATTTTAAACATATTACGAAGATATCCGCCCGCTTTCTTTTCTTGAGAGCCGATCAACATTTCATTAAACTGACTGCCTGGAGTTTGAATTGCATCGGGTGATCCATTTAACATGTCAATGTCAAGATCGAGATATCGTTGGAAATCTGCATTATCTTCAATATCTGTGCCTTCAAAAGATGGTGCGTTAATATCTGACATTGGTGCCCAGTTTGATCCAGTGACACCCCATTTGAATTGATCTGTGTTGTCTGAAAGTTTCGCATCATTCATCGAAATAACAATGTACCACGCATCTTTTCTCACCTGACCTAAACTTTCGTTTGGTAACGAAAGATCGCTCCAATATGCGGCATCTCCATCTGTTGGAATCGCTGGAGTTGCATCAAAACCATAACCAGTGTAATCATATGATGATCGGTAAAAGTTTGAGTTCACTGTTTCATTTCGAAGTGTTAAAAGACTTCTAGGCCAATAGTAAGCAGAAGTTGTGTATGCAAAAAGATGTTGCAATGGATCTGTTGTTATCGTTGGAGAAAGAGTATGACTTCCAGGCCAATATTGATTAACCCATCCATAACCGGGAATAACATTTACCTTCGCTGCTTCCTCATCATCAAAGAACCCGCCAGTTTTACCACCACCTCGATAAAATGGCAATGAACTTTCAACAGCGGTAATAGGAACTCTCTCTTCCACAATATCTCTTGCGGTGACAGAAAAACCAGCATTACCTAAAAGAATCGAACCATATGGATTGTAAAGTCCACTGACAACCCCACCACCATATTCTGCACCATCTTGGAATCGAAGAGAAACATCTGGGTGTCTAAAGAAATCATTTACCAAGGAAGAATTTACTGTGACGGGACAAGTTGTAGTAGAGCAACGACTTGACTTACCGGCATACTTTGATCCACCTGAAATACAAGTGTCTGCCTCTACACCATCAACACATGATCCAAAGGTACAACATGCACCAGTTCCACCAGAACAAAGAGTGTCTGTGCAAGGAATACCTTTTCCTCGGAAGAATCCACCCGTTTCTTCACAAACGTATTGATTTACCTCCGTGCAATTTCCGTGTCCATCACAACACGCAGCGACATCGAAAATAGAGTTAATACAATTTACTTGACCACAGCCTGGATCTGAGTCCGGGTCTGGATCCGGCATATAATCATTAAACTCATTGAACGAAGAGAAAAGATCCTCGTTACCATACCCAATCGCAAGACACTCATCTGGTGCCATGTTGTCAAAACACTGCAATGGATTTTCTGGATCGAAATTTATATCTAATGGTGGATTTAGAGAACCAAAACTACCCAAGTTAAATTGATTTTCAATTTCACCATTGATACCAGCGGGATCTAATTTTTCGTTGTAAACACAACAAGGACCAACTGCATCTGAATTGTAAGGTCCTGTGGGTAAACCACAAACCTTTAGTCTATCGACACCAGTAAATCCATATGCCTCTGAAATGTAATCAGGCACAAAGAAGCCTGGACAATTGGTATAGGTTGTAAAAACTGGAACACCCGTTCCCAAACAACAGACACCAGTTTGTTCTGGGTCGGTTTCGAGATCAGGTAATTCATTACAATAGTGTGTCTCGTCGTAAGTTTTAAGTGACGATGCACTCTCGTCCCAATAAACCAAATTACCATACCACTCATTTCCATATGAGATAAAGGTGAACACATCTCTGGTTCCACTAAAGCATGGTTTCTTTGTGAATGGGAATTTAACAATAGAATCGGTAGATGTGAATCTATCGACAATTGCTGATGTTCCAGTCGCACCCTCAACGACTAAGAAAAAAGATGCCGATTTATTTGCCGGTGGTTTTTTAATATTAACTGTAAGTGGTGCGAGATCAGAATAAGAGTTTTGTGTTTGAATAACAAATGTTTTTGCTTTAGTCCAATCAATCTCTGCTCGAAGACCAGCGGTCGATCCAACCGTGTCTGCACTTACTCCACCGTCTGCTGTGCCTAAAAGTAAACTTGGCTCCAAGAAAGAAGAGACACCAAGACCTTCGATTTCATGACGGGCAGAAAACTCAGATGCTGTTGATCCGGCAAGATCCTCAAAAAGACCACTGGAACCAGCCTTGATAATTTGTTTTGGTGCTGCGTTTACATTTAAATATCCAGTGCCAGATATATCATATGAAACAACAATTTTCTCACCCTCGTCGATGAGATTAATTAAAGGTGACTCTGTTCCAATTTTACGAACAGTAATTTCGTTTCTTGTTGCTTGTTTGCCGAAAGTAAATCCAAAACTAAAGTTTTGAACTGCAAGATCCTCAAACACAGTCGGTCCAGTATTACCTAAAATTTTACTTCCGTCGATCCCTCCAGTAACAGCATCAATCGCTCTTTCTGTAGTGGCTCCAGAGAAAAGAGAAATAAAGGTTATACCTGAAGATTTTTGAGAGAAGCCCTCGAATCGCTCACCCGTAGCACCAGTAGGTCCAGTGGGTCCAAGAAGAGTTGGTCCTGTTGGTCCTGTTGGTCCGGTAGGGCCTGTCGGTCCCGTTGGACCAGTTCCTGTCCTCACAAAATGACTACTACCGATGTATATGGGCATTATGACAATCCTAAAGTTGTTTTAATGGTATTTACATCCGTATTTAGGTTGTTTACTGAGAGGTTTAGATCGGTATTTTCACTTGCAGACGCAGTTTTCGCTGTAAGTTTGTTTGTTACTTCTAAGTCTTGAACTGTTACTTTTGTTGGAATAGTTAAACCAACTTCTGTTTTTACTTTCAAGAAATATTTAAGTTCAGTTTCTTTCAAATTTCCGTTTACATCAAAAGTAAATTCACTCTTACCCCGAATTCTAGGAACGGTGAATTTTTCAACTTCGGAATTTGTCACGGTGTAATTAACACCGTCAATTTTTAAAGACAAGTTTGTTTCTGCCTGTGGCTCGTTACTGTCTCGTCTAACAGTGACCGTGTTATTTGTTGAGTCTATTGATAAAATAGATCCGTTGTAAACAATGGATCTTGCATTTGTTTGTGTGGCAGACTTTCCAAGTTTTGTCGATGGGAGTTTTACAGATCCATCAAGAGTTATCTTTTCAGTATAACCAAAAGTTTTACCAAAGAAACCGTAAGCATCGGGATAATCGGAGACAGAAAGATCCTTTGATCCATCCGTAACATCAACATAATTGTTCGGTGGGTTTGGATTATCAATATTTAAAACGGTTAATACCTCACCCATTGCACCATCTGAGGAATCACTTGAAACAATTTCGCCACCAATAGAATAACCAATATAGTTCAAAACAACAGCGTTGTTTTGTCCGTCGTCTGCTCTTTGAAGTATGGGTTTCACAACTTCAGTCGCATTAGTTGGTGCAAGGTTTTGAATTCCACCGGCCACAGTGGGACTCAAGAAGTAAATATCATTTCCACCCGATGCCCCTGATGGAACACCATCCACGCTTAAGTTTGTGAACAATTCTGATGGATAATCAATCTGACCGAAGATAACAACATTTAAAGAGTCATCATCCACGGATTCTATAACACCAACAACTTCAGCATTTTCAGCGTTGTCTGCAAGAGATGTTTTATACACAGGGGGACTTTGAGTGACATCATAACGAATAACATCTCCGGCAGTAAGTCCAGCCTCTAAGTTGTAAACAGAACTTACTTTAGGAATAGTTGCAAGAATTCGTGAACCGATGCTGTTAAGGTTCACCGAAGTGATTGATGACATTATGTTTGAACTGTTAGAGCAACTTGGCATATTTTACCTCAACTAATGTTATTGTTCAAATCCGCATCGGCAACGTAATGAACCGAAATTCTGTCGTAGTCAACAAGACCAGCGACGGGCTGTATCAAGAAACCATCTTTACTTGTGGCATCTGTCGTAATCGTTGTTGCTCCCGCTGGAGCAACTCGAACATTTCCGGCAAAACCACGGGAACCAGAGGAGGTTGCGAGATCATCACCGAAACTCCTATTGTATGCTTCTCCTGTTTCTCCTGAGAATGGAGAGTATAGTGTAACCGCTGGTGTCCCTCTCATTCGAGTTGGGAATCTTTCATAGAAGTCTCGTTCAGCGGGAACGGCAGCAAAATTTACTGAAGTTGCATCAGGTGAATTGGAAACAAAAGTTTTTGTTCTTGTTGCAACATCAGGGGCATAACTTCTTTGATAATACCTTGCACATAAATCATATTCACTCTCAATCGTTCTGGGTTGAACTGGAGTGGATGCAACACCACGTTCGAGTTTAAATTGTGCCAAGTCAACTTGTCCCGAATGAGTAATATCCAAACCAACAGCGAAGTAGTGATTTCCACTTGGGGTTACTGTCAATTCGGGAACTTCAAATACAGTCACAAATTTTTGCCAGTCATTATTTGGAAGTCTAATGTCTGCAATATTTGTTTTTGTTTCAGTGCTCGTACCGTCAGTGTTTTGTTTCACAAAAATAGTTGCTGTTTTGCCAGCGGAGTTTGCTTTTGCATAGAATCCGAGAGTGACATTTTCACCTCGCAGTGTATCAGATCCCTCAACACGATTTTCAACGTGAATAATATCATTGTATGTGTTACCAGCAATTGTGGTATTGAATCGAGCGTAATATAATGGATTACCTTCAACATCTGTTTGTGTTGTTGTGAAATCTTTTCTCTCCAACGACAAACTACCGCTACCCGTCGATCCTGCGATATCCACATTTGTTCTGTTTAATCTCACCCAACGATCTGCAAAGTATGTGCTTCCTGTTCCTGTAAAGGCACTTCCAACACCGATACCTCGTTGCCAAATTGAGAATGAACCGTTTGGAATGAGATTATCATTAACATAAGAAACACCACCTGTGGTTGCAGTTACCCCGCCCAAGTTTGCTGGTGCGGATCTTGAGTATTGCTGAGAACCGCTTGGAACACCTCCGTTAAAGCCGCTGACTTCCCCCAGAGAGGGATTTACGACTAAAGCATAGTCACTACCCACAAGAGATCCAACAGCGACCACGGGACTTCCTGTTGACGTGGGGGTAAGATTCCCGTCACCGTCAACAAAGAGAGGTCCGGCAGCATTTACTGGACTTTCGTTCACAAAACCAGAGGTAATGATTTTTACTGTTGTTGAATTTGGTTTTGCTACGATGACACCAATTATCGAGTTTAATGAACCAGCGTCACTGTTCTTCGTAATCTTCCAAGTTCCATCATAAGAAACAACTTTACCAACAGTAAAGTCGGCAAAAGACGAAAGACCAGAACTCGCTTGCGTGAGGAAGAAAGCGTTATTGTCTGCATTCGTATCCCCAGTGCCACCTGTTCCAGCAAGGTGTTGACCACGATAGTTAAAGAACACACCACTCGTGGAGCCCGTCGCTAAGAAAAGTGG
>LULP01001013.1_pt1 | contig 15358 bp, 10 predicted proteins | sample 728111 | NCBI WGS metagenome assembly LULP01 (sample SAMN03860286, study PRJNA289734) | marine metagenome | biome: seawater column; feature: ocean; material: water; isolation source: Red Sea water column Station 149 - depth 25m | place: Saudi Arabia: Red Sea | collected 2011-10-15 | depth 25 m
AGGAGGCTTCCTCCATCCATGATTGAACCACTAAGGCACCCTTCATTCTTCGTTCCTGTTCAAGATCTATAGATTCTCCCAACAACTCTCTTTCATGCCCATGCAAGACCCCCAGTATTGTATCGTAATCACTCTTCCTTGGCCAGAGAGGAAGGAAATCAGGAGTGCAAGAAGCCAGATGAAGGAGAGTTAAAGGAGACACCTGTCCAATCTGGTCTTGACCTGAAATAATTTCCATTGCCCTATTCAGACCATCATGGATTATCTTCCCTGAAATTGGGTTAAGGTAGAGTCTTGAAACTCTTGAGCCCAGAGAAGTGGGAGAATATGTCATAGCTGCTGGTTCCGGTACCCAACCCTCTGAAACCTGGTAGGAACTAGCCTTGGTGAATCCAAATATTGCTGGGCCGGTTCTAGGAGATAGAACCGGTTTTCGCCCCTCTTCTTTCTTGAAAAGATCCAATCCTGGAATTGAAGTGGCAGAATTTGCCCAAGATGGCATCTCGTCTTCCCACGTTTCTTCGTCACTAGACTCTGAAACTCTGTCTTTAATCTCCCTCTTGACTTCCTGGGACTCTCCAGTCCTTTCAATCATTGAGTTCTCGCAAAGCCAATGGAGAACGTCATCAGTTCTGGCTTCCAAGGACTCTGCAGGCATCTGGCTAGCCAGGAAAGTCTTAGATAGGAACCGCGAAATTCCGTCTCTGTCATTTATTCCTGCAGTTGCGACTATTGAGAGAATGTGAGCTAGTAGTGCACCATCCTGTTCGGCATGTTGTGCGCTCGGATTTGCCAGCTTAGATGTAACTTGTTCTGATTCTCCTTTTAGGTAAAGCTCTATTAGATTCGACTCATCTTGAATGTTTTTAGAAACTAGGAAAGACTCTCCAAAGTCATCAAAACCAGGCCTTCCGGCCCTTCCCATCATCTGCCTCACCTCCATTACTGGCAGGGGCATGCTCCTCGATGCAATTGTACTCCATCTTCTGGTATCTCTGACAACAACCCGACTCGCTGGTAAGTTTACTCCTTGCGCTAGAGTTGGAGTTGCGACTATACACTGAAGATTTCCACTCCTGAATCCATTCTCTATTACCTTTCTCTGGGAGGATGTCAAACCAGCATGGTGGAAACCTACTCCTCCTCTAACTGAATTCGAAAGAGCCTTCACAGTGGCCGAACCATCCTCCCCCCTCCACAACTGCTGTGACATGGAGGTCCAAGATTCAACCACTGCCTCAGTGAAACCCAGATCTCCACTTTCTAGCTTAGTCTTCAAGTGACCTGAGAGCTCTCTCGCCTCTTTCTGTGCAGATGATCTCGAAGAAACGAAAACTAGCATCTGTTTCCCCTTCTCAATAGTGTCGTTCATCACAGAATGGAGGTTTTTCTGAACACTTCCTTCGAGACGCTTGGGTTCTGGTAAATTGAAATCCGATCCCGGGCTCTCTACCGAGTGATACTTCATATCCAATCCTGTCAAAGTACCTGAGTAGAGGGCTATTGGTCTCCAGTTAGAGGTTACTAAATCTGCCTCCAGCCATTCGGACAACTCCTGTGCATTTCCTACTGTAGCAGAAAGAGCCAAGATCTGTACTCTCGATGAGCTATGTCTTATTCTGGACAGTAGAATCTCAAGAGTAGGGCCTCTGGAAGGATCTTGCATAAGGTGAAACTCATCTGCCACAACTATTCCAATGTCATCCAGTAGCGATGGCTTAGATCGCAGCATTGAGTCTAGTTTCTCGCTAGTACAAACTAGTACGTCTGAATTTTCCACTAGGCTTGTTTCACTACTCCTGTCCCCGATAGCCAGACCAACTTTCAGTCCAACGCTCGAGCACACCTCCTTCAATTCCTCGTATTTCTCCGATGCTAGAGCCTTTAGAGGAACGATGTAAATTCCTCTTTGTCCACTCAAATCTCCAATCAGCCTGTTTGCCAGTGTGATATGAGCAACTAGGGATTTTCCGCTTGCAGTAGGAACTGCGAGCATCAGATTTCTACCCTTGAGGGTGTTCGGCAGTGCTTCCGCTTGTGGTGGAAATAAACTATTTATTCCCCATTTCCCCTGGAGCATATTCTTCAGACGTACATCGAATTCGAACTCTTCTAGACTTGAGAAAGATGCCTCATCCCCGTCGTCCATGGGGGGACTCTAATTCGGCCGTTCTAAAGGATGCCGAGTGATTATTAATTCCATCTATGAAAGGCTGGATGACCCTCCTTTACTGCAACGAATAGTCCTGTTCCAGTTGCGCACACTTCTCCATCTGCAGAGAGGGACATCTTCACGTTGGCCCTGTCATCTCCAATCTCAGTTACTTCTCCCTTGACGATTAGAGTACTTCCCATTGGGGTCGGACGCCTTAGTTTGATGCTATATGATGCAGTTACAGTACATGGAGGCTCGGTATCTCCTGCCTTGTCCATTAGTGCAATCGCCGCAGTCCAGTTTCCATGGCAGTCGAGAAGTGTCCCGATAATCCCTCCATTAATCATCCCAGGGAATGCCTGATGACTCTCCTCAGGAGTAAATTCCATTTCCAAGCCATCTTCTGTCCTGAATGATCTGATTCTAAGGCCATCCTCGTTAGAGGGACCGCAACCAAAGCAAATACTCGTTGGGGCATGAATTTCCTGAACGGAAAGCCTTTGCCAATCCCTCGGGCCAACAGTGCCAGAAGACGAACAGGCCACTTCGATTCCGACCTCAGATGCAGAGGAATCCAAACTCCCCCCCCGCGCTAAGAAGCGAAGATTCGCTCCAATCAAGATAGCTAATCAGATTCCCATGAAGCGAAGAAAGGAGATAGAAAAAGCTCTGGGAGAAGTGGGGGAGAGCCCTTCCAAATGGTCTCGAAATGAAGGAACGAGGAATCACGTATTCATGAGAAAGAGGATAAAACCAGGAACAATTAGACACATGGAATACGAACTCCTGGATGTTGAAATCGGAGAATCTTGGCCAGTCCCGATAAGCATAATTCACGGCTCGAGGCCTGGTCCTGTAGTAACTCTCCTAGGTTCAATACATGGAGACGAACTTGTAGGGCCACTAGCCCTAACTTATCTATGCGGACCCAACTTCATGGGAGAAGACCGAGTCATAGACGCTAGTGTATTGGCTGGAACAATCCGAATCGTACCCATAGTCAACCTTCCCGGATATCGGAGGATGATTCGAGACTTCCCTGATGGGAGGGATTTGAACAGATGCTTTCCGGGAAAGTCCGACAGCAATACCACCTCAAGAGTGGCCTACAAGCTATGGAGCAATGTCATCAAAAGCAGTGATTATGTGGTTGATCTCCATTCCGCGGCGAAGGGAAGGACAAATATCCCCCAAATCAGAGCAAATTTAGCCCATGCAAGCAGTAATCGAATTGCGAGATCCTTTGGAATAGAGACTATTCTAGATAGCGAGGGGCCAAAAGGGTCCCTAAGGAGAGTAGCCAATCAGGAGGGAATAGCCTGCATCACTTACGAAGGAGGTGGTTCGGATGAGGCAGATCCGGAGTCAGTTCAGATTTCCATGTATGGAATAATCAATCTTCTAAGGAGTCTCAGAATGCTTCCAGGTTATCCTAGCAAACCGAGGTTCAGGATTCTTGCATCGGGATCAGTCTGGATTCGTTCCGATCAAGGGGGCCTGTTGGACGTCTTAGCACCCGCTGGAAGCTTCGTTGAGGAAGGAGAGATAGTTGCAACTATTACCGATCCAGAGCTTCCGGGTATTCAGCATGACGTCAAGTCCCCCATACGTGGGCTCCTAATCAGCTCAGCAACACATCCGTTCGTGAACTCAGGGTCTCCGATTGGTCATCTATTGCCAGTCAAGAGAGGAGTATCTACTTTGAAGAGGAGGCTAGATAATGAGGGTTGCCTGATAATCAGTGGTTCCGATGGAGAGCCTCCATGGAGAGAGGATGATGATATCGAGGACATCGCAGTATTTGGGGAGTGGTCTGGAGGGTCCCCAGATGCAGAATGGGGTCCAGAAGGTTCGACGTACGAGGAGGAAGACAACTGATGACCAATCTTTTGTCCTCTTAACTACGGGTTTTCATCGTTCGACCAAGATATATCTGGAGCAGAAGGCAAAACCACACCCCTGTTTTCGGGACTTATGGCCAGTCTCTCTGGATTTACTCCATATGCTTCGAGGGCATCTTGTAACTCTTTAGCCCTCGAAATTCTGATTCCAATCAAGAATCCTCCTGCAGAGAGGGCAATAAGGAAAGTGACTATCCCAATTATGCCTGTTGGGCTAGAGAAAATTGAGGAAAGCCAATTCATTGATTGCGGCTCTACCCAAATAGTCACCATGATATTCCACTCTATTTCAGTGTAGTAACCGTCTTCTGAGACGACCGCTTTTAGCTTCTGAATTGACGACCCCTCATCGCAGAATTGTATATGCATACTTTCCTCTGTATCTCTGCAATGGATCGGCATCAGAATGACAGTCTTCCCATCTTGGCTGGTGTTGACTTCCAGAGAATAACCACTCATAGACCAAGTGATTACGGCGTCAACCGATGACTGAATCCCATAGACTGAGATTTCAAAGGACTCATTCGCTGAATCCCAGGTAACTGGTATCGAACTAAAGGTCTTAGGACCATCGTATATATTCCCGTTTTCCAAGAAAACAGTACCCGACGACTTATCGTAATTTGACAATATTAGACCTAGCCTGTTCAAAAACTCATCCTCTTCTCCGTCGCAGTCATCATCAACGCCATTCCACTGTTCGACAGCACCAGGGTATGTACTTCCGACTAGATCGTCACAATCGTCATAATCGTAGAACCCGTCATTATCTCGGTCATAGTCTGCGAACACCGGACTAGAAAGGCCACGAGCAATTTCAGTTCCATCGTCTACTCCGTCTTGGTCCGTGTCTGCAGAATCGAATGATGTGCTGTAGTTGTGATACTCGGAATAGTCACTCAGGCCATCACCGTCAGTATCTCTTTCGTAGAAGTCCTCATCCACTAAATCGTCGCAGTCGTTATCTTTTCCATCTAGGTCCTCAGGACGCTCAGGAGCCCTTTCGAAGTCATCATCATCACAGTCTTGGAAATGGTACCAGCCATCTAGGTCAGAGTCAGAATCTGCAACAAGCGGGTCAGACATGAACTCATTCAATTCAGTCCCATCGGGGAGTCCGTCCCCGTCAGAATCCCCGTCATTAGGATCCGTGGAGTATTGGTGATACTCTGCATAGTCAGTCAATCCATCCATATCTGTGTCAATCCAGAAGAAGTCTTCGTCTATGTCTTCGTCACAATCGTTGTCTAGTCCATCTAGGGACTCAGTCACGTCTGGTGCAAAACTCGAATCGTTGTCATCACAGTCATCGAACCAGTAAGCTCCATCGCCATCTGCATCTAGATCAACTATTAACGGATTACTACCGAACTCCAACTCCTGCCGATCTGGTATTCCATCCCCATCTGAGTCAGAATCCTCTGGGTTTGTTCCATGTATGTGGAATTCTTCCCAGTCCGACAATCCATCTCCATCTGCATCTGAATCATTGAAGCCCTCATCCTCAAGACCGTCGCAATCGTCATCCTTTCCATTGAGGATCTCTAACATCCCCGGATTTACCTCGATATCATCATCATCGCAGTCTTGGAAATGATAGTAATCGTCCGAGTCGTTGTCTGCGTCAAAGGTCAGGGGGTCTGAGAACCAAACAGTTATTTCATCATAATCGCTAATTCCGTCAGAATCAGAATCGTATGACAGTGGATTCGTGCTATGGACCATTACCTCTTGATAATCGCCGAGCCCATCATCATCGGTGTCGTTGTCAATCGCCTTGGTCCCGTAGATTACAACTTCCTGATAGTCATCCAATCCATCGTCATCCGAGTCAGAATCTAATGGATCCGTCAGATGCACCGAGGTCTCATTCAAATCACTCAGACCATCCCCATCATCATCCAAGTCAAGGTAGTTGCATACTCCGTCCAAGTCAGTGTCCGACGGAGTGGACGAGTTATCCAGAGGGTCAGTTGAACATGACAGCTCCGCGGAGTCGTTCCAATTATCATCATCATCGTCGGAGTCAAGGTAGTTGCAGGCTCCGTCCGAGTCAGTGTCCGACGGAGTGGATGAGTTATCCAGAGGGTCGGTCGAGCAGGACATCTCGTCTATGTCGACCCAACCATCATTGTCATCGTCTAAATCGTTGTAGTCGGGCCACCCATCCCCATCTGTGTCTGTAACATTCCCGACTCCATGGAAAATCAACTCCCATGAGTTCAGAGTCCCGGAGTTAGATCCCGTGACCGAATCTCGAACCTTCAAGATCCAGTTCCCCTGAGAGGACTCGTCCCAGTGCTGGACCGTACCGAACCTCCAATTCGAGTAGTCTGCATTGTTGTCATCATGAACCTCAGCAAGCCACGACTGGTGACCACTAGGGGACTCCAGAACAATGTCCAGCTCTCCTCTGGCAGTGTGGGTGATATCGACAATAACGTCTACCGACTCTAGGCTCAAGTCAATTGGAACCGAGAGGTTGAACTCAGTCCATGCGCTTGGTCCGTTATCGATGACAAGATTCTCTGTGAAAGGCCCAAAAGTAGCGTTCGCCTCCTCCCCACTGCTCGTCCAATTCTCAGCCAATGACACTGCTGCACCTGCATCCACTGCTCCGAATCCGTACTTATGAGAGACGTTGAGACCTCCCCCGTTCACGGTCCACGAAGAATCGTTCACATCGTTCTTCCTGGAGCTATGGACGAGGATATTCTGGACATCGCGCCAAGTCAAATCGGGATTTGACTCCAGAATCAGAGCTATTACTCCGGAAACAAGAGGTGTTGCACTCGAGGTTCCTCCGAAGTCATGGTTAACGTCTCCTCCGCTGTATCCGCCTGTTCCAGTGATATCCGTGGTTGTTATCCCTTCGTAGTCAGGCGTCCCACCATTGGAGTGTGCGGTTACCAGAATGTTTGCCCCAGGTTCAGAGTACCACGATTGATCGCCGTAGTGTGTAATAGCGGATACTGCAATCGCATATCTTAGGCTTGCATAGCCGTCATAGTTAGAATTGTCATTTGCTTCAAGCCCATTCCCAGCGGCCCACGTGTAAATATTGCCCAGCCCGGACCTTCCGTTGTATATCGAATCCTCAATGGCTGCAATGGTTATTGGACCAGGGCCCTCAAGACTGCTCCCATCGTCTGTGGGCCCCCAGGAGTTAGAGTAGATATCTATGTCTCCGTTGTCATAACTAAGAGCATCCGCAGCGGTAGAGTCCGTGAAACCACACGCAATCAATCTGTGGCCGGCGATATTTGCCCCGAATGCAGCACCTGTCACTCCGATTGAATTGTTCCCGGTTCCTGCTGCTACTCCGGCTACCGCTGTTCCATGCCCGTCCCAGGAGTTAGGGTCCGGGTCCGGATCATCTCCGCACCAGTCATAGGAGTGCTGAGAGAGGTAGTTAGTGGTAAGGTCAGGGTGAGAATGCTCCACACCGTCGTCAATCACACTGATCACGACTCCCGAACCATTGTAGGAGTTCCAGACTGCAGTTACATTAGCATCCTCGCCCGACGTACCGCTAGTTTGTCCAGTGTTGTTCAGATGCCATTGATCGTCATAGAATGGGTCATTTGGCTCGAATCTCGTAGAGACAGACCTATCCAGTAGAGGCGAGAAAGACTCAATCTCCCCCTTCAAAAATGAACTCCTCAGTTTTTCGAGTCCTTTTGTAGAATCTTCGAAAGTCCATATGTAGGAACCCCTAAGATGCTCTACTGGCTTGCTTTCCTCAGGCTCCGCTTCCGTCCATCTATGCTCCTTAATCGGGATTCCAGTCACGACAAGCCAGGAATCTACAACCGCCAACTCTGCCTCTTCATATGAGTCGATATCAGAAACTCTCTCGAACGCAATCTGGACCGATCTTGAGTATGTCCCCAAGATATCTTCCAAAACTACAGTGGGTATTTCCTCAGGCTCTTCCCCTCCTACGGCGTGCGCAGCAGGGGAGAAGGACACCATCAACAATACCAATATGGCGACTCTCACATGGTAGTAACAACGAGATACATCAGAACCCCATATACTCCTGAGGGTAAGCTTAGTGTAGATAGGCCCCCACTAGGAGAAGCGAGAATCAGACCTCCCACGGTAATTCCTACAGTCGCATTCTGTATTCCACTCTCAATCGAAACAGTAGTAGCCCTTGAGGGCTCAAGGTTGAGTAATTTCGCACTTTGGTAGCCGATAGTGAGCATAAGGGCGTTTAGTGCTACCACAGATGGGCCTAGAGTTCCGATGTTGTCCATCAGAGTATCCCATTCACTGGCTATTGCTGCTAGGACGATTATCGCAAACAGAACCGCTGCGGCTAGGCTGACTCCCCTGTCAATAGAAGTTGCTGTAATAGGCTTGATAGCCCTGATGGACATTCCAATAGCTACGGGGAGAGTAGTCAGCAAGAACATGGTAATTCCAAGACCAATGATGTCTATGGTCGGCGCCGACTCTCCCATGAAATGGTCCATTGAGAAGCCAACCACCAATGGCAACGTAATCACGGACACAACCGAAACAACTGCTGTGTATGAAATTGAAAGCGCAGTATCTCCTCTTGCCAACTTCGTAAGTATGTTCGACGTGACTCCACCAGGGCAACATGCTAGAATCATCAGACCCACTGCGAGCTCCCCGTCCAGATCGGCCAAGCTTGCTATGGCGAAACCCACAATTGGAAGCACCAGCATCTGATTTACTATCCCGATTGTAAATGCCCTCGGCTCTCTGAAAACTAAGGCGAAGTCACCTGTGGTTAGTCCCAAACCAAGTGAGAACATGATGAACGCGAGTGCAAGTGGTAGCACTATATCGATAATCACGTTGTCCTCATCTTCTGTCTCCTCTTGAGCCTGAACCGAAGATGAGACCATCACCAGTACAATCAGTACCGAAATAACGACTATCGCTCCTCTCATGTTCTCCGAGGAATTTATCCTCGTATAACTGTGCTCTCTTACTTGGTGGCTGTGAATTCAGAAATTGCATCGTGTACCTCTTCGTCGGTCATCATCCTTCTCTGACTCTTTGCCACATCGAACATGTGCGCTACTAGATCTTCCTCTGCTTCGTAACCATTTCTCTTCAGCCAATGAATTACATTTGATCGTCCGCTCATGTGCCCGATTCTGATTACCTGCTGTAGTCCGAAGTCACCAGCAGGGACGCCGGAATAGACTCTATCCGCCAACCAATCATCCCCTTTGTCCATCGCCTTGATCACCGCCGAAGCATGAACACCAGTACCTGTCTCAAAGGCATCCTCTCCGAAGACCGGATAGTTATGCGGAAGAGCCACTTCCACATACTTGTGAGCCATTCTTGTATATTCGTTCAGCGCGGTAAGATCGTTCTTGATTACTCCCATCAGGCTCAAATTCACAAGTGTTTGGTCCAAGGGTGCGTTACCTGCTCTCTCCCCTACTCCTAGAGCCGTTCCGTGAATCACATCAGCACCTGCTTCGTATGCAGCTAGGTTGTTCGCAACTCCCAGGCCCCTGTCTTGATGCCCATGCCAGTTAACCTCTATCTCTCTCCTTTTGACTCCTGAGTCGGGAATGACCTCTTCCTGGATGAATTCAAGGAGCTTTCTAACTCCATTAGGGGTAACGTGTCCGCACGTGTCACAAACACAAATTCTGTCTGCCCCCAATTCTATAGCCCTCTCGTACACCTGCTTGATTTCTTCCGGCTTGCTCCTCGTAGTATCCTCCGTTACGAACATCACTGGGATTTCGTTGTCCACAGCGAAGGTGACCGCTTTCTCGGCGGTCTCCATTATTCTCCCCATAGTCCATCCTTCGGCAAACTGCCTAATCGGGCTTGTTCCTAGAAATGCACTCGCCTGGATCTGCCTCTCATGCTTTGCTTGTAGCTCCACCAGTGGTTCGATATCTGAGACAACTGTCCTAACAGCACATCCCGGTCTGAGATTATACCCATTTTCTCCCATATGATTTAGCATGGAATCGATATGGTCTATGTGAAAGGGTCCTGCTCCGGGAAGACCTAGATCCACCTTCTGGATACCTAGTTTCTCCATGTAGTCGATTAGTTCTATTTTCTGCTGAATTGTTGGGTTTCTGGCGCTAGGACTTTGCAAACCGTCTCGAAGAGTCTCATCGTCGAACCACAGCTCATGCGGGTGATCCGACTCGTCTCGATCTATCGAGTAGTCGATATCATTCCAGTCGTAGATTAGGTCATGCTCTTCCATTGTCGCACCCGTGTCCTCCGATGGTTCGTTAGGTGTTTCAAACCATCGGGACTATGTGGTAGATTTCAACTCCGTCCTAGTCACGAAAACAGTGGCTGTGATCGCTCCAATAACGACTCCAAATTTCCCAAAACTCCCAGTTACAAGAACTACGAACATCAGTGCAAGATACAGCATCGAGACGAAAAAAGAAGTTGCAGCGCTGGAGATCCTACCTGTTTCATCGGGCTCCTCTGAAATGTCTATCCTCCAAACAGTGGAAGCATACCAAAGACCCAACCCTAGAATCGTCCAACTCAGGACGTGGTAACTCCAATCCTCAATTTTGATTGCCTCTAAAGTTGTGGGAGCCGCCAGCGACAGAAGGACCAGCAGAATTGAGTAAACCTTCATCTCCAAAAGAGTTCGTTCAGGCCCTTTCACATTAGGCAGCATCGGGACTCCCACTTCCGCATATTCTTCGGATCTGTACAGTGCTAAGGCCCAGAAGTGCGGTGGAGTCCACAGGAAGATAAGGAAGAACATGAACCATGGCATTAGACTACCGATTTCAATCACCGACTCTAGTACAGAAGCCATTGAATCGGTTGAGATAAACAGGTCCCCCGACGAAGCTGACCATCCTATTACTGGGGGGGTCGAACCAGCAATTCCTCCAATTACGATGTTCTGCGGAGTCCTTCTTTTCAGCCAAATGCTGTAAATCAAAACATAGAATAGAACGCTGAAAGCCGACCAGAAGGCAGCTACTTCATTCGACATTTCATAGAACCACCAGACTCCCAGAATGGAAATAAGAATCCCGAAGAATAACGCGGATCCCGCCTCAACTCTACCAGATGGAATGGCTCTGTCGGAGGTTCGGAGCATCTTAGGATCTATGTCTCTATCATACCACATATTGATTGCATTGGCGCCCCCTGCGGTAAGATATCCTCCAATCAGAACTACCACCATTGTCTGAATCGAGTCGAAACCAAAATCTCCTTCCATTGAATCATGAATTATCACTGAACATATCGCAGTAATTTGTAGAAGGACCACCACTCTTGGCTTAGTCAATGAGAAGTAGTCTTTGATGGAATGAAGAATCTGAATCACCCATCCTCAGCGATCGAGCATCCGATCCAAGATATGGCCATAGTGACGAAAGTCAGTGATGCCATCATGAGGTGTACTAATGAGAGGAATTCAAAGAATCCTTCTTCCAAATCCCAGGATAGAACATAAATCGCCCCAATGGATGTATTGACGAAGAAAAAGAAAGTTGAGCCCCAAATCCAGTTCCTAAGGACATTATTCCCTGACTGCTCGTTGGAAATCGAGTATGATGCGAAAATCAGTGCGATTAGCATCAGACCGACAAACCATCTGTGAATGATCTGCGACTGGGCGACAACATCCTCTACTGAATCAATTATTTTCCCATTACACAGAGGCCAGGAATCGGGCAAGCCGTCCACTCCGCATCCGAAATTTGCACCGGGAGTCGTAGAACTAGTGAGAGTTAACCACAACCAAAACATGCTCATGGTAAAAGCCAATGCAGAGCTTAGGTGAAGGGCTACGCTCCAATGGAGATTGTCCATTTCAACTGTCAGCCACCCAATGCCACCTTGCCAGACAATTAGGACAACAGTCAATGTGGATGCGAACTTGACTTTCTCCTCGCTTCCTCTCAGCATGTACCAGTTGAGAATAACCAGAGGTCCCAGAACTAGGCCTGCAAGAATCCTGTGCAACCACTCTGTGAATATCTGGAAAGTAGTGTATCTATGTCCAGATCCCCTAGAATCCACCTCATCTGGATTCTCAATGTACCAAGCCTCTTGCTCTTCCTCGGAAATATCGAAACCGAAGGTCCCGAAACACAATGGCCAATCCGGGCACGACTCTCCTGCATCGTAGATACGAATTAGGCCGCCGAGTCCGATTACTACCACAGTCAGGCCGATCAAACAGGCTGTTAGGCCCCTAGAGTACTTCCAGTTAGTCAATTGCTATCGCTCCCGGTAAGGGGCCGTAACGCTTCATTCTTCCCCGAAGTGAGGGTCAATGTCAATGGGGATCTTGTTCTGCTCGTACTCCAGTGTGGCTATCTTCATTGGGTCCAGAACGACTTTCTCCTTCGCATCGTCTACACCGTATAGTTGGATCAACTCCCCGCTGTACTTCTCACGTAGCTCGTCCTCTGTCACGAAAAGAGGGGCTCCCATGCTTATCTGGAGCGCTCGGGCACCGATTATTCTGGCCTTTTCGAAGCGTGTATGAGTGCGAGCTGGCTCAACCATCGAGGCGGTGGACCGGAGACTCCCAAATAAGGTCTATGACTGGCATGGGAGAACCAAAAACTGTCTAAGGGCACTCTACCATCATTGCTACTGCGTTTCCACCGCCAAGACAAACTGTCACAATCCCCCTCCTAGATTCTCTCCTTCTCATGGCATTAACCAAAGTCATCAGGCACCTAGCCCCTGTAGCTCCGAGTGGGTGACCGATGGCAATTGCCCCTCCATGCGGGTTGAATGACTCATCGGGAATTCCTAATGAGTCCCTAATCGCGCATGAGGCTGAAGCGAAGGCCTCGTTATGCTCCAAAATGTCTACATCTTCCAATCTCATACCAGTCATCTTCAACAATTTCTTGACAGTAGGTATCGGCGCGGACATCACTCTGCTGGACTCCACTCCAGATGTGGCATACTCCACAATTCTTGCCAAGATTGGCCAACCTTCTCTTTTTGCCTTCTCTTCTGAAGCAATCAATACTGCAGAGGCTCCATCCGAGACTTGACTGGCATTTCCTGCGGTGACTTGACCGTTTTCTGAGAAAACAGTCCTGAGTGATGATAGAATCTTTTCATTCGTCTCTGGACGAATGCCTTCATCAATAGAAAGAGAGCCGACAGGAAAAACCTCTTCATTGATCCATCCCTTCTCCCAAGCTTCATTGGCCATGGAGTGTGAGCGGACTGCGAATTGATCAGATTCTTCTCTGGTAATTCCATGCTCCTCTGCTACCGTCTCCCCTGTATTGCCCATTGACTCTCCAGTGAATGCGTCCTTCAGTCCGTCTACAATCAGTATAGACTCAAGAGAACCAAATGGGACGTCTTGTCCTTTGGCTACATTCCGAGAAATGTGTGGTGCATTGGTCATTGACTCCATCCCCCCTACAATCACAACTTCCGAAACTCCTGCTCTAATCTCTGTGGCAGCAATCATCGCAGCCTTCAGGCTTGAGCCGCACACTTTGTTGATAGTAGTGCAGGGGGTAGTTACCGGCAAACCCGCTCCTATGGCCACTTGACGAGCCGGTGCCTGCCCGCATCCTGCTTGCAGAACTTGGCCCATGTACAATTGATCCACCACTCCTTCTACAGGATCTATTCCCGATCTAGTACAGACTTCCTTTACAGCCATGATGCCCAGTTCGACAGCAGTGAACTGTGAAAGCGAACCTCGAAACTTTCCAACCGGAGTTCGTGCATAAGCACAGATTACTGGGACGGGCATGGACCGCCCACTGACGATCTGGACTTCAATGGCACGATGCAATTCTGTCCTCAGAACTCACGAATCGAGAGTGTAACCGTAGAATTCTGCGTTAATCAGGTCAGGTCTATTCTGAGGTTTAACGAGTATCGTCCTGACTTCCCACAGGTCCTTGAAAATTCGATATCTGGCTGTTGCATCCAAGTAGTCCACTCCGCTTGTCCCACCGGTGCCAGTCCTCTTTCCAATGATTCTCTCTACCATTCGTGCATGGTCGTGCCTCCACTTTGCCATTGACTCCTCTAACTCGACAAATGCGTCGATGAGCTTTCTCGGCCAGGTAAGAAGTGGCAACTCTCGATATGACTCAATGAAAAGAAGACCTGCTCTAGATCGACTAATCTCTCCATCAGGAATCAAGAAAGAAATTGCAGACCGATGTGATGAGTCAATTCTTTCTCTCATCCTATCTGCTCCCTCCATGTCCAAATCGGACATTCTCTCAAAGGCCTCTTGCCCCATCTTTAGATGAGACTCTAGATGCGCCTCCACATATGCCCTCACCACATTTTCGTCATCATCACCGTCGAAAGAAGAACCCATGATGGGCGTCCGTTCGATCCATTTGAGGAGCGACTCGAATAGGGAGGATTTCCGCATCTGCTCTTCTAGCCTTTTCAGTACCTCCTCGTCCTTCCCTCCTCTCTCGGATAGCTTTCTGAATGTCTTAATCGGGTCCATGCCGAACATTCGGTCTTCCGGTTCAAGACCTAGGAGTCCCTCAAACTCACGCATCTGAAACGACTCGAACCCCGATGCGGTGCCCAATCCGTCTCTGAAGGCTAGGAATCCCTGTGGGGTCAGAGTCTCGAGAACCGTCCATTGGTTCGCCATTAGTCGAAAAATCTCAGTCGTCCTCTCCAGGTGACTTACGGCCCTTGGAATATCATCCTCAGGAACGGGGACCTGATCCAAAATCTCTCTGGTTTCTGAGAGTTCTCGTATTATTTGCTTGAACCAGAGCTCGAAAGTCTGGTGAACGATGATGAAATGCATTTCATCTGCAGAAATTCCCCTTTCTTCTCCCTGCAGTTCCAGTAACTCGTGAAGCCTCAGGTAGTCCCCGTATGTCCAGTTACCGGACTCTCCGTTTCCGCCCATAGCCCCGCATGAGGCAGCTCACTTGAAGCGTTGCCGCTGAATTGGAACCACTAAAACGCCCGATTCATTGCGGGGGATGATGCCTGAGCCAATTGGATGGCCGGATGACCCTGATTCCCCGCCTCCTCTCCCTTCCAGCTCATTGTTGGTCGAGGATGGGCTAGAATTGCTTGCTCCCATTGAGGGAGCCGCCAGAGAACTCTTCGTTACTGTTGATGAGAACCGAGAATACCTCAGGGAGTGGCTTCCATGGCTGGATGACGTCAATTCAATGGATGACGAGTTAGCGAGGATTCGTCGTATGAGAGATGGCAAGAACTTCAACTGGGTTTACTTGATTCGTAAATACGGCGAACTCGTTGGTGTGGTCAGTCTAAATTGGATAGATTGGGACAATAAGAGCTTCGGATTGGGATATTG
>LULP01002064.1_pt1 | contig 15344 bp, 17 predicted proteins | sample 728111 | NCBI WGS metagenome assembly LULP01 (sample SAMN03860286, study PRJNA289734) | marine metagenome | biome: seawater column; feature: ocean; material: water; isolation source: Red Sea water column Station 149 - depth 25m | place: Saudi Arabia: Red Sea | collected 2011-10-15 | depth 25 m
TTGTTGAGTAAATAAGATTAATTTTCCAATTGATTCTTCTATTAATCATTTCACCATGGTTAATTACTTTAACGTCAGATAAATCTTTATTAGGTATAACCATTGGTGCAGTGTCAAAAGTTCTAATGACAGTTGATCTAAAGCCAATACTTTCTACAATTCCATGGAGCTGTCCACTTACCTCAATTCTGTCACCCGGCTGAAATCTATGTTCACCAATTATTAATATTCCTGAGATTAGATTTTTAAAGAAATCTTGTGCGCCTAATGCTACTGCGACAGAAAATAATCCCAAACCTGCAACGAGTGGACCAATTTGAATACCAAATATATCTAATATTATTGCTGCTCCAATTACCCAGACAATAAATTTTGAAGCTCTTTCAAGCCACATTTGCATTGATGCTGTAAGCCATGAGCTTGTAGAGAGGGCGGCGAAAATTGGTTTTACACTATTTGCTAGGGCGCTGAAAATAGTAAAAATGACAAAGGCTTTTACTACATTTGTTGCTATGTCACCAATTAAACCTGATAGAGGTAATATTAAAGTGCAAATGTATAAAGCAATTGTGATAGGCACTAATCCAATTGGCCTTCTTAATGCATTAAGAATTTCGTCATCTATCTTTGATTTTGTTTTACTGGCTAGCCTTTCAAAAGAATTAAGAATTATTGAAATAATAAAACCTCTAAAAAGAAATGCTATTAAGATAACTAACAAAGAAGAAATTATTGAGCCCAGATCAATACCTAAGAATCCTGTATTCCAAACTTCAGAGATAAGGTTTATAAAATTTTCCATAATAATGTTGTTATTTTATGTTTATTTTATAAATTTAAGCAAAGTTATGAGTTATCTTGCAGCTTTATCTTTTATAAAATAAGGTAAATATATTAAGTAAAAAACCCCAATTGCAAGTGGTGTTGTAACTAACAAATGCAACGGCGGTTCTGGAAATACATCCATTAGAGAAGCACCATCTGGTTTAGCCATCAAATACCAAAAATTTGCAGGATCACCTAAAACAATTATCATTCCGTGACCAATCATAAAAAATATGTAATCTAAATCATGATGACTGATATCTGGTGTAAGAATTGCCATAGATGCTCCACCCAAACCCCAAAAAAATGCGCAAAGATATAGAATTCTTGGCCCACCTAATAAAAACCAAATTAGAAATATTTCAGAAAGATCGCACATATGTAGTGGAATTGTTTCTCTCCAATCATATGGATTAGCTAACAGATAAAGATCTTTATATGGTGAAATAATGACATGTGCAGCTATTATTCCTGCGATTACTTTGCTCATAAGTGATTTATCACTTTCAGATTTATTTTTATAAAACTTTGGTAAAAATACTGAAACTATAATCACTGAAAATATTGTTATAAGGTGAATTGTGCCAAATATTTGAAAAGGTGTACCAAACATATTATTGCCTATTAAATTTATAAGTTCGAATTATATTATTATTTAAGAGTTGTTGAAACTTTCTAGTAAAATCTGTTCTGTTAAGATTGCAGGTAAAATTTTAGACTCGCTCATTCCAGGCTTCCAAAAAATATACAATGGAACTCCATTTCTATTATATGATTCAAGAGTTTTTAGAATTTCATCATTTTTGTTAGTCCAATCGGCAACAATGTATTGAATGTTATTTTTATGAATGTATTCTTTAACACTTGCTCTTGATAAGGCAATTTTGTCATTTGTTTGGCATGTTATGCACCATGCAGCAGTAAAATTAATTAAATAAGCTTGATTTTTGTCTTTATATTCATTTTCTATATTTTTATTCCATTGAACATAATCATAACTTTCAAGTTTTACGGCATTTGTAGATTTTATTTCGTTTGAAGGAATATCCCTAAATTGAAAGAAAATTACAAAAGCTGCAATAACAAAAATAGCAAATCTATAGCTTGATTTACTTAGTTTTGTAGCAATCCAGATTAACAAAGAGATCATCAAAATCGTCATTAATAGAAATATCACCTCGTTGGAAGATGTTTGAATGCTAAACACCCATATTAACCATATTGATGTTGCAAACATGGGAAATGCAAAAAATTCTTTCAAAGCAACCATCCAATTACCAGGTTTTGGCAGGTAGTTTATTAAATTTGGTGAGGCGGATAATACAAAATAAGGAAATGCAAAACCAAGACCTAGTGCAGAAAAGACTGGTAATGTTATTACAGAGGGTTGAATTAATGCATAACCAAGTGCTGCCCCCATAAATGGTGCTGTGCATGGTGAGGCAACAATTACAGCTAAAATACCTGTAGAAAAGGAACCAAGCAAACTACCGCTGTTTCCTTTATTACCAAGTCTAGTTAATGATGAGCCTATATTTATATCGCTTAGCAGCACTAAACCAATTACAAACATTAATAAACTGAGTAATCCAACAATAGGCGGCGACTGTAATTGAAAGCCCCAGCCCAGATATAAACCAGTTTGTTTTAGCAAAATCATGGCAAATCCAATAAGCAGAAATGAAATCATTACTCCAGCGCAAAACAATAGAGCATGAGCTCTAATTTTTGATGAAGATTGATTACTCATTGAGACAAAACTCAGAACTTTTAATGAGATTATTGGAAAAACGCATGGCATTAAATTTAGAATTAAGCCTCCTACAAAGGCAAAAATTAAAGCTTGTAAAAAAGAAATATCAAGTGAGTTTTTTGTAGCATTTTCAATTTCAGCGTCAATTATAAAACTTTCACTGTCGTTAATATTTAATACCCCAGATAAATATTCAAAAGATTTAACATCATCTAATTTTTTAACCTTAACAAGATAATTATTTTCTTCTTTGATCAGATTTTGATCTGAAGCATGTTCAACAATATCTTGATTATCTATAAAAAATATCGCAGAACTAACATCGAAAGGCCAAGAAAACCTTATATTTATGAACTCGCTATCAAGTGATGCCTTCACAGGAAGTGTCTGAGAAGGAGCTTTTAAAAACCAATCATACAGTGCAACATCATTTTTAATTTCATTAAGATTTGTTTTGATTAATGCTTTTTCTGGAACGCAAATATCATCACATATTAAAAAATCAATATTTGCCTCTATATATGAATTCTTATCGTTAGAATTATTTATCTCAAAGGGAAAAATTACAAAATTCTTATATCCATATGTCATTAGTGGTTCATATGGGATTAAAGTTGGAGTTGGCCAAAATAACTCGCTTATTGAAATATTATCATCATAAGACCATTTAACTTTTATCGGGCCTCCTGAATCGCCAGGATTTTTCCAGTAGGTATGCCAATTCTCTTGCATGTCCATTCTAATGCCAATAAGAGTTTGGCTTTGTCCCTCTTGTAAATTCTCAAACTTTACTAAGGAGACATTTGCATGACCGGTATTAACAGTCACTGCATTTATCGAAAAGCAAAAAAATAATAGAAAGGATATTTTAAGAAATTTCATTAAATGTAATTTTATCCTATTTAACATTTGGGGTGCATTATGCACCCCATTTCACATTATATAAGTTATTTACCTGAGATTCTTTTTGGTGATTTGATCTCAATCATTCTGGGTTTCTTTTCATCAGGAATAATTTTCTCAAGACTGATGGTTAATAAACCATTAATCAATTCAGCACCTTGAACAACAACATCCTCAGAAAGGGTAAATTGCTGTTTAAATGCTCTTTGAGCAATTCCTTGATATACAACCTTATTTTCACCATTTACAACTTCAGTAGTTGGCCCGTCGTAGCTAACTGAAAGAATTCCTTCTGCAAGCTCTATCTGGATATCATCTTTCGACAATCCAGCTACAGCAATCTCAATGGCAAAATAATTTCCGTCTTTGCTAATGTTGTATGGTGGATAGCTTGACGATCTTTCATTAGACTCAGAAAGTCTTTGCAATCTATCAAACAAAGGTTCGAACCCTAGTACACGTGTTGTGAAAAATGGGTCTGTAAAGTTAAGTATCATAATAGTCCTCCTTTAAAGCAACTATATAAATGTGCATCTAAAATAAGCATACACTTGTTAAAGCGAAGATCCGTTATGGCATCTTCATCAAGTAATACTTATGGCCATTATTAATTTTTTCAAGCTTTCTTTTTTTGTAATTTTAAAATATCCTTATATAAGAACTTTTTTAAAACTCAATTGTCAAAATTATTATGAAAACTAAATTTATTTTGCTTACATTTATATTTTCTTTTGCTTCTATTTTTGATGCTAAAGATGCACAACCCTCTATCGAAGAGGGTCAAACGTGGTATCTTGAATCAAGAAGCAATAAACTGACTCCTTCAAATAGCAAGGTTTTATATTTTTTTTCTAATGATGCGTATAACGTCCTTCAGGCAAGATTATTTTCAGACTGGGATAGGTTTTCAATTATAGATTCAAAAAACTTAGTTAGATTAAACACTGGTGATAGGAAGAATCATGAAAAACTTTTTATTAATTGCGGTTATTTTCATTACATCTTCTTGTGTAAATAATTCATTACAACCAGATGTTGTTTCTAGATCGGATGCTCAAAAACAACAATATGTGGTTTTTGGAACAATTATGGATGTTTCAATTGTAACAATTGAAGGTGATAGAGAAGTTGGTGCTGCTGCTGGAGCAGCTATTGGGGCAGCTGTTGGCAAAAATACAACAGATTCAGAACCAGAATCTGATATTGCTACAGTTTTAGGAGGTTTGGTAGGTTCAGCTATTGGATCTGAGATTGGTTCAGCAGTCACAAAGAAAGATGGAGTTGAATTATTAATAGAGACCGAGTCTGGTAGCTTTATTTCTATCATCCAAGAGGTTGGTAATTTTTCATATAATACCGGTCAAAAAGTAAGAATCATAAAAAGAAATGGAAAATCAAGAGTTATTCCTTTTGAATAATGTCAGATGATCTATTCAATATAATATATAACAAATCTCTAGATTTATTATCGAGAAGAGAACACTCAATTAAAGAGATTAAAGAAAAGCTATCTGCACGCTTTGAACATAAAGAAATAATAGAATCTGTTATTGAAAAACTTAGTGATAATAACTTAGTAAATAATACAAGATTTGCTGAAGCTTATGTATCTGCTAGAAAAAGAAAAGGATTTGGGCCTAAAAAGATTGCTTTTGAATTGACATCGAAAGGCATTGATGAATCAGTATCACGTAATGTAATTATTGAAGAGGGTGATTGGGAATCGGCTGCTAAATTAGCTTTTTCAAAAAAATTCAAAGATGGACCTAGTTTTGATACCAATGAAAAATTAAAACAAAAAAGTTTTCTACAAAATAGAGGTTTTAGATTTAAAGAAATCGAATCAGTTTTTACTAATGACATGTTATGATTCAATGCTATGTCTTATGAGGTTTTAGCTAGAAAATATAGACCATCTTGCTTTGAAGAAGTTATCGGCCAAGAGCATGTTGTTAAGGCTTTAGTAAATAGCATTGAGTCGGAAAAAATTCATCAAGCGTTTATATTTTCAGGAACAAGGGGAGTTGGTAAGACTACTATTGCAAGAATTTTAGCAAAATGTTTAAACTGCGAGAGTAACTCCAAGCCAACATCAGTACCATGCAATAAATGTTCTAATACTATTGAAATTACTGCTGGAAGAAGTGTTGACTTTTTAGAAATTGATGCTGCATCTAATACTCAAGTTGAAAAAATAAGGGACTTAATAGAAACAGTTGAATACAAACCTGCTAAAGGAAGATATAAGATTTTTCTCATTGACGAAGTTCACATGCTTTCTACCGCAAGTTTCAATGCTCTTCTGAAGACCTTAGAAGAACCACCGTCCCATATTGTATTTATTTTTGCAACTACCAACCCAGAAAAAATCCCAAAGACAGTTCAATCAAGGTGTTTGCAGCTAAATCTTAAAACAGTCAATGAAGAAATGTTAAACAACCACCTAAATCAGATATTAAAGAAAGAAAAAATCAAACATGATGACGAAAGTACTCAACTAATATCAAAATCTGCAAACGGATCCGTTAGAGATGCTTTGACGATTCTGGATCAAGCTATAGCTCATGGTAATGGCGAGCTTAATAGTAATGAAGTAAAGAAATTATTGGGTACAATCGATGATTCACTTTTATTTGAGCTTTTAGAAGGCATAGTCGATGGAGATGGTAAGAAAGTTTTTGATAAGCTTGCTGAAATTGAACAGTTGTTACCAGAATATGATGTTATTCTTCGAGATTTGATAAGTATTCTTCATCAAGTTTCACTTGAACAGGTTCTTAATAATTCAGAAAGTGAAAATATTAAAAAAGTATCCAATAAAATTGATAAAGAGTTTTGTCAACTTTTATACGAAATCGGTATGAATTCTTTTACTAGATTTTCTGTACATCCAAATCCCAAAGAATGCCTTGAAATTTGTTTATTAAGAATGCTTACTTTTAATCCCCTTCAGAAACTTTCAGAAAATAACCAAGACTCAACTCCAAGTAATTCAGAAAAAAAAAATCTCAAAAAAGTTGATGAAAAAATAAAAAAAGTTAACAGCCCTTCGTCTGAAGAATCAAGCAAAAAAAAGTTCCTTAACAATAACGAAGACTGGGTGAAATTATTTAATTCTTTAAAATTAAGTCCTTTTGCAAGAAATTATTTTGGAAATATGTCGTTATTTTCACACAATAATGAAGGTATGATTTTAAAAGCAGATTTAAATTCAGGAGAAGTGCCCGAGAATATTATGTCGGAATTTAAAACAGCCGTTGAGAGTATATTTTCAAACAAAATTAATATTAAAATTGAAAAAGGAGATGTAATTAATTCTCCAATCCAATTAAATGAAAGTAAAATAGAAAAAGAAGAAAACTTGGCAAAAGATCAAATAAGTAATGATAAAGAAATACAAGATTTCGTTGAAAAATTTAATGGAAAGATAAAACCAGAAACCATTAAACCCTCAAAGTAAAAAATGAACCAAGATCTATTAAATGAACTCATAAATGCATTGACTATCCTACCAGGTGTTGGCAAAAAATCTGCTCAAAGAATGGCATCCATCGAAAGTATTCAAAGATGCTCAAATTGCAGAATGCTTACATCAAATAATTTATGTGGAGTTTGCTCTGATTCAACAAGAGATACAAACAGTATTTGTGTTGTTGAGAGTCCATCTGATGTATTAGCCATTGAGTCAACTGGTGGCTATAGAGGCAGATATTTTGTTTTATTAGGAAGGCTTTCGCCAATTGATGGAATTGGACCAGAAGATTTGGGTATTGATGACCTATTAAACATTACTAATAATGATGAAGTAAAAGAAGTAATCCTTGCAACTAGTAGCACTGTAGAAGGTGATGCAACAGCAATATTTATAAAAGATCATATAAAAAGTGCAAAGGTTTCAAGAATTTCTTATGGTATTCCAATTGGAGGAGAATTAGAGTATGTTGATGGAACTACAATTGCTAGGGCAATAGAAGGAAGGATAGAAATAGATGTCGATTAAATCAGATAAATGGATTCAAAAAATGTCACAGGAGCATAATATGATTGATCCATTTTCGAAAAATCAAGTAAGGCTTGATGATAATGGTAATAAACTAATTTCTTATGGAGTTTCTAGTTATGGATATGACGTCAGATGCTCCAATGAATTTAAAGTTTTTACAAATATTCATTCTGCGATAGTCGATCCCAAGTCATTTGATGAAAAAAGTTTTGTGGATATTAATTCAGATGTTTGTGTTATTCCTCCAAACTCTTTTGCATTAGCTAGAACCGTTGAGTACTTTAAAATTCCAAGGAATATTCTCACTGTGTGTTTAGGAAAATCAACATATGCAAGATGTGGAATTATTGTAAACGTAACTCCACTTGAACCTGAATGGGAGGGTCATGTTACTCTTGAGTTCTCAAATACAACGAATCTCCCTGCAAAAATTTATGCCGGAGAGGGAGTTGCTCAAATGCTGTTTTTTGAATCAGATGAAGAGTGTGAGATAAGTTATAAAGATCGTGATGGAAAATATCAAGGACAAACTGGCGTTACTTTACCCAAGACTTAAAACCTCTAAAAGCGTTAATGTATTCGTTCTTTCAGGACTCGCATCAATTATTTTAATGAACATGTGTTCGAGCTCTTCAGCAAGATAATAGGTTACTTTTCTATCACTATTTGATCTTGTTCTTTCAAGTATTACGCATTGTAATGTTTGTCCATTAAACATACATTCTTCAAGTCCAACAACATTAAATTCGTAAGATTTCGATCCTCCTTCTTCCATATCTACAATATTAATTTTGAAACTTTTTAGACCCTGTTTTACCTTTGTTCTTATCATGATTTGAACATTTAAAGGATCATATACTAATTTATCCTTCAAAGATGCAACCCACTTGTTAATACCTTCAGAGCGAACCTCCATAGTCTCGTAATCAAAATTTAAGTATTGATCTCTATCAAGAAATTTTGGTCTGATTTTTATTTCGTATGAATCTGAAATAACTTCGTTATTTTTAATGCCAAATTTTGATAAAAAAAATAAATTTGCAAATAGATTTGATGCCTTAAATTTCATCTCATGACCATTTTCAGTTTTATAAAATTCTCTTACTCCAGAAATTGATATTTCTTCTGATTTAAAGTTATATTTTGCCGAATAAGCAGGTATTTCAGACGAAATGGCATACGTTGATATAAAAATCACCAAAAGAAAATGTATTAAATTAGATTTCATAACTTTTATGAATACGTTTAATCATATTCTCCAAAGTTTCATCTTTATTTATATCAATTAATCCTTGAGCAATTAATGGACCAGCATCTAATTCAGATGAAACATAATGTATTGAAATACCATGATGAGTATCTTTATTTTCAAGAACTTTTTCATGAGTATGTAATCCTGGATACATAGGAAGAAGAGAAGGGTGAAGATTGATCATTTTATTGGAAAATTTAGATGTAATTTTAGTACCAAGTATTCTCATGAAACCTGCCAAAACAATTAAATCTGGACTGAGCGTATCTAGGCAATCTTCTAATGAATTTTCAAAATCAATTCTTGATGAAAACTTTTTATGATCAATAATCGTTGATGGAATATTAAACTTTGATGCCCTGGTAAGCCCATAAGCATCTGGATTATTAGATATTACCTGAATAACTCTCCCATTAATCTTTTTTGCTGCGCATGATTCTATGATTGCTTCTAATACTATTTTTTTCATTTTAAGTATTTAGACAAATATTACAGAAGATTTTTCCTTTTTATCTTTGACAGTTCCAATCACAAAACTATTCATATCTAATTCTTTTATTCTTTTAGAGATGTTTAATACTTGATCTTTATCAACAAAAAGCACCATGCCTATTCCACAATTAAATATTTTATACATGTCACTATCAGATATGTTTCCATTTTCTTTTAACCATTTAAAAATATCTGGCATTTCCCATGAATTAGTATCAATTTCTACACAGAGGTCATTTGTTATAGATCTTGGTAGATTTTCTGTAAGACCACCACCAGTAATATGCGAAAGGGCATTAATCTTATAATTTGAAATTAATTCCATAATTAACCTTGGATAAAGTAAAGTGGGCTTAAGACAGTTTTTAGCGATGTTAGTTTTTTCCTCTTTAGTTAATTTAGATTCTTTAATAATCTTTCTTATCAAAGAGAATCCATTTGAATGCGGACCGCTTGACTCAATGCCTATCACTACATTATCACACATGACATTATCATTTTTAATTATTTTATCCTTGCTGACACATCCAACTGAAAATCCTGCAAGATCAAAATTATTATCAATATAATGACCAGGCATCTCAGCAGTTTCACCACCTAATAGCGCACAATCAGATTTGATGCATGCATCTGCAATACTTTTTATGACAGTAGTCGTTTCATTAACATTAAGCTTAGATGAAGCATAATAATCTAGAAAAAAAAGAGGTTTTGCTCCACATACAATTAAATCATTTACACACATAGCTACAAGATCTTGACCAATGCCAGAAAGATCATTGAACTCCTGAGCAAGCGACACTTTAGTTCCAACTCCATCTGTACATGCAACCAAAACAGGATTATCAATATCTTTATCAAGCTCATACATACCTGCAAAGCCTCCAATATTATTTAAAACATTTTGATTATGAGATGCTGCAACACTTTTCTTTATTTTATCAATAAGATTGTTGCCAGCATCGATATCAACTCCAGCTAATTTGTATGGATCATTTTCTATAATTTCTTTTGTCATTTAGAATACCTTCATACAATAAAAAATATGAGATTTGTAAAATATACCTCAATAAGCCTTATTATCTTTTCTAATATTAGCTTTGGAAAGGAGTTTGATAAACTTTTTACAGTTTTTGAGCCAATTGACAACACGTCACAAATTGAGAAATCAATAAATAATTCATTTAACACTATGATTTACAGATTAAGTGGTAGCGATTCACCATCAAATATATGGAGAATCATTAATGCTGGAAATGCGCGTAAAAATTTTATTGAAAGCTACTCTATTAAAAACATAAATAACGAAAGTTATTTAGAGGTAAGTTTTAACAAAGATTTACTGGTTGAAGTTTTTAACAAGCTTTCTATTCCAGTAATAAGTAATTCAAGGCCTGTTATGCTGTTTTTAATTGAAATTGATTCAGGTACTGGCGAACCATATTATTTAACAAATTCACAAAATAATTCTGAACTAGATGATTTATTAAAAAACTATTTGAAAAAAGAGTCCTCTTCAAGAGGAATTTTTCTTGAACTCCCTGAGCTCGATTTAGTTGAAGTTAATCAGTTACTTAACTATAAGAAGCTTATTGATCTTGAAGATATCATTTACGAAAAATATATTTTTGATGAATTAATAAAGATCAAAATATCAAAAATAGGTATCGATCAATGGTCAATCGATGGCGATATTAATATGAATATAGATGACAAAGATTTTGTAAAAAATTTTATTGATAAGTTTAAAGAGCATACTAATTTCAGAATAAACAAAATTCTTGAAAAAAACCAAATCAATACATCAAAAAAAGAAATAATTAACATTTCAGTATCCAATATTAATTCTTTTCAAGATTATAAAAATTCACGAAAACTCATTGAGAATCTGGTTGGATTAAAAGATATAGATATAAATAGATTTGATATAGATACTGTTTTTTACAAGCTTAATATATATGGTGACTTTGATTCAATTGTCAAAGAAATATCTGCAAGTAATTATTTTGAGATTGTCAGTAAATTTAAAGATAGCTCTGAGATTAACATTAACTTTGTAAGATGAAGAAGTATTTTATATTTATTCCTAACTTGCTAACCATTATAAGAATAGCTCTAGTTTATCCAATTTTAAATAATATTTATTTAGGAAATTTTGAAATAAGTATTATTTACTTTATTGTTGCTTCAGTCACTGATGGATTGGATGGCTTCATTGCTAGAAAAATGAATTGGCAAACTGAGCTTGGAACTCTTTTAGATCCGGTTGCAGATAAAATTCTTCTTTCAGGATCTATCTTTATTTTATGGCTTAATCAATATATTCCATTTTATATCTTTGTTATTTTTTTTAGCAGAGATGTTGCCATTCTGTTAGGAGCCGCTATTAGAATGTCAGTTATTGAATCTGATACACCGACACCAAATTTTCTTGGGAAGTTAACTACCACTTTGCAAATAATCTATATTGCTATTATTTTCCTAAAAGTAATAATTGAGTTAGATTTTGAATTGTTTCCTCTTGATGTATTTATAATCCTTGTAACTATCCTTAGTTTGATTGTATACGCATACAATTGGGTTCGAGATCTTAGGACTTATCATAATGAATAAGCCGCAGCAATTAACATTTCCATGGAGTAAACAAAATAAATTCACATTTGACGATTTTTTATTTGACTCGCCTAACGAAGAAGTTAAATTAGCTTTGAAAAGTAATGAGGATGTTTTTTTGTATGGAGCTGAAGACTCTGGAAAGTCATTCTTACTTCAATCTACATGTAATTATTATGCGTCAGATTATAATTCTTCAGTTTACATACCAATTTCTGAAGCAATTAAGCATGGAACTGGTTTTATAGATTCATTGGAAGGATTAGATCTTATATGTCTCGATGATATTGATTTAATCGCATCAAATAAAGATTGGGAAGTTGGAATTTTTAATCTAATAAATGACTGTCTTTCATCAAATTGTCGACTAATTTTTTCTTCATACAAAAACCCATCATCAATAAATTTTGAGTTGGAAGACTTAAGATCGCGAATAAAAAAAATTGTCCATATCGAACGCAAAAAGACACCATATCAACATCCTTCTCTTCGTTTATAAATTTATATTGGTTGTTCATTAAATTTAATATCTTCTTTGATTTAGTGCCAAAATTAAATTTAATATCAAGATTATCAAGAAGTTCACTTATAAAAATTTCAAATGGATCTAATTCCTTGAAATATCTTACTACTTTGTAGTTATCAATTTCAGCCATTGCTGATGCAGATTCTATTGCATCATCTAGCTCTCCAATTTTATCTATTAAACCTAATTGTAAGGCTTTTTTTCCAGACCATATTCTTCCTTTAGCAATAGCATGAACCTCTTCATAACGCATATTTCTATTCGTAGAGACTTTATTTACAAATTTATTGTATATATCATCAACCGAAGCTTGTATTGCACTTGTAACGTTTTCAGGCATTTCAAATCTTGGATCCCAATTAGCTGCATCTGTTGAACTAACTCCATCAACTTGAATGCCTACCCAGTCATATAAGTTTTCAATAGTTGTAAGAGCACCATAAACTCCAATTGAACCAGTCAAAGTTTCCTCTTTAGCCCATATTTCGTCAGATAGTGTTGTTACCCATACTCCGCCTGATGCAGCAATATCTCCCATTGAGCTTACTATTGGTCGATTAGTATCTTTAAATTCACTTAGTGCATTTGTAATTAATTCGCTTGGATAAACTCCGCCACCAGGACTATTTACCTGAAGAACAAGAGCTTTAACATCATCATCTTTTATTGCTTTTCTGATATTTTTAACAATTGTATCTGAGCCTGCAATTCCGTAAATTGATTCACCAGTAGAAATCGCACCCTCTATGTTAATAACTGCAATTTTATTCTTGGAATTATTTTCTTCAGATTCAATTGTAGATAAATAGTCATAGATTGATATTGAGTCAGGAAATTTATTTACGTCATTATCTTTATTTGGATATTTATCAAAGAACCAATGCCTTAATTCCTCAACTGTAAAAACCATATCCACCAATCCTTGATTAAGAGCAATTTGGGAAACTTCCGGCTCTTCAAGTGCTAATTCCCAAAAAGAGTCACCATAATTTTGGATTGTTCCACTATCAAGACTTCTTCCACTTTCCATTAAATCTGTCATTTTTTTCCAAAGGGGGTCAGCAAACTCATTCCATTGGGTTTTATCCTCTTCGGACATAGTATTTCTAGTGAAATTCTCTGGACCAGTTTTCCATTCTCCTGCGATAAATACATGTTGATTTAGTTTAATATTTTCATAAAGATCTTTTACATACTCTCTTTTTCTTGAAAAACCAAAGGAAGATACTTGACCATATTTATTCAATATAATTTCATTTGCTTGTGAACTAATTAAAAAAGCATTATTTCCAAAGTTTTCACCATAAGCTATTACTCTTTTCCCCTTATCTTTAATATTTTTGACTGCTTTGGCAATTTCAAATGCTGAAGCATAATACATTCCAAGCTCAGATACGTTAATATAAACTGCAGCAAGGTTTTTATCATCAGCTGCATTTTCTAAAACCTTAATGAGATCTTCCAATTCATGTTGTTGAATATCAGTTGAGCCAAGAAGAAGAGCATCAAGAGATGTCGATGAGCTTGAAGCATTATCTACTACTACTCCAATAGGTTTAAACCATAAAATTTTGTCTTTTGTTGAAATGCTTTCTTCTTCAGAAAAAAAAGAACCGATTCCACCTATCAGTGAAAACGTAATCACTATAAGCACGACAACGGTGAATAAGTTAACAATTATTTTTCTTGATAATGTTAAAAATTTATCGGCTTTTGACCATACTGATTGAACTTTACTCATTAATTACTCCAAAAAAAAATTATGATGATATGCCATATATAGGACTAAGTAAACGCATTTTAGTTCATATTATTGATGATTCTTGGTCCATACATGGTGCTAATAAATAATGAGCATATCAGAAATAATTCAAAAATATCTAACCAGTATGCGGCTGTTCCAAAAACTCTTAATGAGCAAGATAGAAAGTATATGATCAACAAAAAACAAAACCATTGATAGGCTCTTATTACTAATTTATTCATAAAGATGTAAAAAATTAATATGGGTGCTATCCAAAAGATGAACATAAATATATCAATTCTTTGTTGAATAACATTGAAAAATTTTGAAATAAACAAACATATAAAGATTAAATTTAACAGGAGTTTGTAATTAGAAATACTAATCATTGATTTTCATTGCTAATTTGCCAAGCCTCGATCCAGTTTTCTTTGCAATTTCATATTCATCTTTGGTTAAATCACTTGAGGAATTAAAATTTTCAACATGAGAGGGGCCGTAAGGTGTTCCTCCTGACTTTGTTTTATTTAGTTCATCAATAGAATAGGGCGTTCCAGCTACAACCATTCCATGATGTAACATGAAAGTAATTAAACTAAAAAGAGTTGTTTCTTGACCACCATGCATTGAACTTGTTGATGTAAATGCTATGCCTGGTTTATTCTCTAATGCATTTGTAGCCCACAAATCACCTGTAGTGTCTAAAAAATATTTTAATGGTGATGAAATTGAACCAAACCTTGTCGGAGAACCCAGAGCAAGACCACCACAATTAATTAAGTCATCCTTAGTACAGTAGATTTCGCCAGATTCTGGAATATCGCTTTCAATTTTTTCAACGTTTGATGATATTTTTGGAACTGTTCTTAGGCGAACGTCTAAACCTACGTCCTCAACACCATCAGCAATAGCGTGTGCTAAATTTTTAACTGATCCAGATGCAGAATAAAATAAAATTAATAAAAAATTCTTTTCCATGTTTACATTTAAAGTTTTAATTATATTATGTACGCGATGAAGCTTAAAATTATACAACTTTTCTGTTTGTTAATTCTCTTTGCATGTCAAAAGAATGATATCGAAGTATTTAACGGATCAAATACTAATCTTGATAAGCTTGAAGGTAACTGGGTTGTAATAAATTATTGGGCAGACTGGTGTGCGCCTTGTATAAAAGAAATTCCAGAACTTAATGAGTTTGCGCATGAAAATAAAGATATATTTGTATCCACC
>LULP01000823.1_pt1 | contig 15253 bp, 13 predicted proteins | sample 728111 | NCBI WGS metagenome assembly LULP01 (sample SAMN03860286, study PRJNA289734) | marine metagenome | biome: seawater column; feature: ocean; material: water; isolation source: Red Sea water column Station 149 - depth 25m | place: Saudi Arabia: Red Sea | collected 2011-10-15 | depth 25 m
ACATAAATATCAACAGGCACTATCCTATCGCATCCTCGAACAACAGAGTAAGAGTAGTGATAATATCCTCCTCCATTAGCACAAGAACCCATAGAGATTACCCATCTTGGTTCAGGCATTTGATCATAAACTTTTCTCAAAGCAGAAGCCATTTTGTTTGTAAGAGTTCCCGCAACAATCATTACATCAGATTGTCTTGGAGAACCTCTTGGAATTACACCTAAACGATCTAGATCGTATCTACTCATATAAGAGTGCATCATCTCAACACCACAACATGCTAAACCGAAAGTCATAGGCCATAAAGATCCTGACCTCGCCCAATTTATTAAATTTTCAAATGATGCTGTTACAAAACCTTTTTTTTCAAATAGCTCATCAATATTTAATGATTTGTCTTTTTCTAATACTACTCCCAATCTAGTGCTCCATTTTTCCATTCATATATAAATCCTACTGTGAGAATAAATAAAAAAAACATCATTGAATAAAAACCAAGAGCTCCAATATTGCTAAGACTCACGGCCCAAGGAAATAAAAACGCAATTTCTAAATCAAATATAATAAATAGTATTGATACTAAATAAAACTTAACATCAAATTTTGACCGAGCGTCGTCAAATGCCTCAAAACCACATTCATATGCAGATAGTTTTTCAGTATCAGGTGAGCTAGGTGATAATATTTTTGAAAGCAAATACATAGCGATTGCCATTCCTGCCCCAATAACAATGAATATCAATATGAAAATATAATCTAGGTTATACATTAAAAGTTTTGATTTTCCGTAACGCAATACATTATAAGAAACAATATGTATTTAGTGACGATAAAAATGACGCATTAGTCTTACACTTGATTTTTTAATATTTGAGTGTAAAAAAGTTTAAAAAAATATTTTATCCTCTAGTATAATAAGCAACTCTATCTTCTGTAAAGATAGGAAATGATTCATTTATTGTTTGTTTTTTTAGATTACTACAATAATAGCCAATATTTTCTATTAAAAGGTCCTTACATTCAGTTCCAAAGTGGATTTCATCAGCATAAATAGATTGATAAGAGCCATCTAATCTTGAACCATAAATACCAAATTTAAAATTTGCCAAATTATCTGAGTTTTTTACACCTTTTTGATCTTTCCAGAGTGTTTGGTTTTTTCTGTAATGCAATAACTTTCCATTTAACCAAATTTTATGAAAAGCTTTGGAAATATCCTTTTTATTAAAATTAATATTGAAGACTAAATCATACCATTTATTTCTTTGTAAATTTTTTGCAGATATTATTTGGTACCAATCATGCCTAGCTTCACAAAAAATTCTTTTATCAGTATCCTCTGGACCTCCAGCACCAGGTGAGCAATCATCATTCCCTCCTTCAATAATAATAACTCCCTCACTAGATTCGTGTCTCCAAAGCAAACCTTTCTTCTTGTCTATTTGAAGCATAAACATAGGACCAAAAAAACTCTCTGTGCTATGAAATTGCAATATTGATTTATTCATAGCACTATCATTATTTAGTTCGTAATTTTCTGTGATTAAAAAAGAATAAGATAACCATATTTCTCCTTGAAAACCATAATTGGTTCCTACCTCTACTCTTTTTTGTTTTTCACCATTTGGTCGTGAGCAATCTTTTAATTTGTTATAACACTCATCTCCTGGTGCTTGGATAAAAAAAGCAGTATCTCCGTATCTTGTTTTCTCTTTCTGAAGTTGAAAAAGTACCAAGTTCTTTTTTCTTTGATATTTTTTTATTTCTTCTTTTGAACTAGCATTCCAACCTGGGTCAATTTTAAAACCTTTAATTGTTGTATCGCCAAAGCTCATACCAAGTGTCTTTAATCCATGAACATCTTTTGATTTATAAGAAGAACATGAAAATAAAGAAAAAATTAAAAAAAACGAAATGAATATTTTGAAGTGGCGGGAGCGACGGGACTCGAACCCGCGACCTCCTGCGTGACAGGCAGGCGTTCTAACCAAACTGAACTACACCCCCGACAATTGTCGAATGGTGGGCGATGACGGACTCGAACCGCCGACCCTCTCGGTGTAAACGAGATGCTCTACCAACTGAGCTAATCGCCCTATCTAATTTGCAAAAAATTAGACTGTGGACTTTATTAGTTCTTTTAGCTGTTTTCCAGCAAGAAATTTTGGCTTTTTTGATGCAGGAATTTGGATTGACTCTCCCGTTCTTGGGTTTCTTCCAGTCTTAGCTTTTGTGTTAGCTACCTTAAAAGTACCAAAACCGGCAATCTTAACATCCCCTCCTGCTTTCAAAGTAGATGTGATAATATCAAATAAACTTTCTACAGCCTTAGTTGCATCTGATTTTCCAACACCATTTTTCGTACTATATTCAGCAATGAGTTCATTTTTGTTCATACCGAACCTCCTTAGTGATTCTATTAGTTAATTGTAGTAAGAAAAAGGTAAGAAAATCAACAACAATATACTAGTTGACGAATGTTTTTTCCTGATTTTGCTGGTTTTTTGGCTTCATAGACTCTGTAACTAGGTGTCTCCAGTCCAATTTTTTGTTGATTTTACTAATTTTTCCATCGAGAGCTAAGTCCAATACCTCTTTTGCAAACTCGACTTTCTTAATTATCAACTTGTTTTGAATGTCTTTTTGTATTTCAACTAAGTCCTTTTCATTTTCTTTTGGGATTATAACAGTTTTAATACCGTACCTTATCGCAGCCAATAATTTCTCTTTTAATCCCCCAATTGGAAGAACTCTTCCTTTTAATGTAATTTCCCCAGTCATTGCAATGTCTCTTTTAATTTTAATATCAGTTAGAGATGAAATTAATGAGGTAAATATTGTAATTCCAGCACTTGGACCATCTTTTGGTATAGCTCCTTCAGGTACATGTAAATGAATGTCTATTTTATCGAAAACCTTTGGATTTACTCCGAACTCAACGGAATTAGATTTAATGTAACCTAAAGCAGCAGTAATAGACTCTTTCATCACGTCACCAAGTTTACCTGTTGCATTAATCATTCCCTTACCTGAAGATAAATTAACTTCAATATTTAAGATATCTCCGCCAACCTGAGTCCATGCAAGCCCATTGGTAATGCCCACTAAATTTTTCTTTTCTAAAACACTATCCTTGAATTTTTCCGGTCCTAAAAAATTTTTTATAGCTTTATCATCAAAAACAAATGGTTTTTTTGACCTTGATTTATTTTTTTCTAATTGGAAAACAAGTTTTCTAAATAGCTTATCAAAAACTTTTTCAAGCCCTCTGACACCCGACTCCCTAGTATAGTGTCTTACTATTTTTGTAATAGATGCCTTATCAAGCTTAAATTCATTATTTTTTAAAATATTTTTATTCATTTTTCTTGGTATTAAATATTTTTTTGCAATTTCAACTTTTTCTTTTTCTGTATAACCAGATACTTCAATGACCTCTAATCTATCAAGAAGAGGACCAGGTATGTTGTAAGTATTACCTGTACATATAAACATTACATTTGATAAGTCATAATCAACCTCAAGATAATGATCATTAAATTGATTATTTTGCTCAGGATCTAAAACTTCTAATAATGCAGAGGATGGATCTCCTCTCCAGTCACTACCCACTTTGTCAATTTCATCTAATAAAATAATGGGATTAGATGTTTTGGTTTTCTTCATAGCCTGAATAAATCGACCAGGCATTGAGCCAATATAAGTTCTTCTGTGGCCTCTAATTTCAGCCTCATCCCTAATTCCACCAAGAGAAATCTTTGCAAATTCTCTGCCAGTAGCTCTAGCTATAGATTTACCTAATGAAGTCTTACCCACACCAGGAGGTCCTACAAAACATAGTATTGTACCAGATGCTTTCTTTGATCTTTTTTTGACTGCTAAAAATTCAAGTATTCTCTCTTTTACTTTTTCGAGACCATAGTGGTCGTCATTTAATATTTTTTCAGAACCTTTTATATCAATGACTTCTTTTGAGAATTTTTCCCATGGTATATCTAATATCCATTCTAGGTAATTCCGAATTACTGATGCTTCTGCAGACATTGGGCTCATCGATTTTAATTTTTTAAATTCATTGAGAGCTTTTTCTTTTGCCTCTTTAGATAGTTTTACTTCATTTATTTTTTTCTCTATTTCAGAATATTCATTAGATCTTTCCATTTGTCTTTTTACCCTATTTTTAATTTTTTTCTCAAGTGCGGAAAAGTTAAGTTCTTTTGAAAAGAAATTAAGTAAGTTTTGAATTTTTTTATTAATATCAATAATTTCTAAATTTTTTTGTTTATCTTCAATTCCGATGTTTAAGTTGTAATAAATATTATCAATGAACTGATATGGATCTTCAATATTTAAAAGTCCTTCAAGGATGTCATTATTATTTCCTATATTTTGTATATAATTTTGAAATTCATTTTTTAAAACTCTTAAAGAAGCTTTTAATTCAACTGAATTTTTTTTGTTAATTACTACTGGTTCAATTTTAGCTGTAAGGAAGTTATTAATTGACTTAACAGCAGACTTTATTTTTACGATTTCTAAACCTTCAGTAAGAACTTTATATGTATTATCAGGCAACTTAAGAAACTGGATAATTTTTGATTTTACACCATAAGAATAAACATCATTAACTTGGGGATCATCAGTTGTTGGTTCTTTTTGCGTAAATAAATAAATAATCTTGTTGTTATTATTCATGGCAAAATTAATTGCATCAATAGATTTAGCTCGGCCAACAAACAAAGGTGAGGTTATAGAGGGATAAACAACTAAGTCCCTTAAAGGTAAAATAGGTCCAATGATTTGATTTTCCATACTATTAAGATAGTGAGGAATTTTTAATTTTCACCCACTTTTTTTTTAATTTTAGCTTTTTCTTTATATACGATTATTGGTCTATTTGAGATTACTGACTCTTTACTTAAAACTACCTTATCCACAGAATCCTTATCAGGAATATCATACATACAATCTAGAAGTAGCTTTTCCATAATTGACCTTAGGCCTCGTGCACCAATTTTTTTTTCAACAGCTAATTGAGCAATTTGCTCTCTACCATCTTCAGTTATCTCGAATTCAACCCCTTCAAAAGAAAAAAGAGCTTTGTATTGTTTTGATATTGCATTTTTTGGTCTTGTAATAATCTCTTTTAAATCTTCTAGGGATAATTCATTTAGACTAGCGCTCACAGGGAGCCTTCCTACTAGTTCAGGTATTAATCCGAATTTAATCAAATCGTCATTCTCAAGTTGTGATGTCATTGGTTGATCCTGATTAATTGATTTATTAAAACCTATAGACTTTTTATTAACTCTATTTTTTATGATTTTATCAATGCCTTCAAACGCGCCCCCGCAAACAAACAATATATTTTTTGTATCAACTTGAAGGAACTCTTGTTGGGGATGTTTTCTTCCACCCTGAGGAGGCACACTGGCAGTTGTTCCCTCAATTATTTTTAGCAAAGCTTGTTGAACTCCCTCACCAGATACATCTCTTGTAATTGATGGATTTTCACTTTTTCTGCCCACTTTATCTATTTCATCAATATATACGATACCCTTTTGAGCCAAAGCTACATCATAATCACATTGCTGCAGTAATCTTAAAATAATATTTTCAACATCTTCACCAACATATCCCGCCTCCGTCAACGTAGTCGCATCAGCAATTGTAAAAGGTACATTTAAAAATTTTGCTAAGGTTTGAGCTAAAAGTGTTTTACCACAACCTGTCGGCCCAATAAGCAATATGTTTGATTTAGATATCTCTATATCTTTTGAAGGGTTTTGAACTCTCTTGTAATGATTGTAAACAGATACAGATAATATTTTTTTTGCATGATCTTGACCAATTATATGATCATCAAGATAATTATAGATCTCACTTGGCTTTGGTATCTCAAATTTTTTCTTTGTGTCAATTTTATCATCTTCAACAAGTATATCCTTACATAAAACCACACACTCATTACAAATATAGACATTTGGTCCAGCAATTAATTTTTTAACCTCTTCTTGGCTTTTACCACAAAAGGAGCATGATATTTTTTTATCAGAGCTATTAGCAGAGATTATTTTTTCATCAGACATTTTTATTTTTCAATTCTAGTAGTAATTACTTTATCTATCAAACCAAATTTTTGCGCCTCTTCAGGGTCAAAGAATCTATCTCTTTCCATTGCCTTTTCTATTTCACCAATGCTTATTTTGGTATGCTTTTGATATATTTCATTGAGTCTTTTTTTTGTCTTTAATATCTCTTCGGCATGAATTTTAATATCACTTGCTTGTCCTGAAAAACCACCAGATGGTTGATGAATCATTATTTTAGAGTGTGGTAAGGCATACCTGTTGCCCTCTTTTCCTGCAGCGAGTATTAATGAACCTGCAGAGGCAGCTTGACCAATACAAACAGTATGAACAGGGCATTTAATATACTGCATAGTGTCATACATCGCCAATCCAGCTGTGACCAGACCACCAGGTGAGTTAATATAAAGATTAATTGGTTCTTCAGGATTTTCAGACTCTAAAAATAAAAGTTGAGCGCATATCAAAGAGGCAGTTTCATCATTGATAGCACCTGTTAAAAATATAATTCTTTCTCTAAGCAGTCTGGAGAAAATATCAAAAGATCTCTCTCCTTTTCCTGATTGTTCAATGACTATGGGTACTAGATTCATGATTTTGAGATCCTTTTTTCATAAGCTCTTCTAAGCTTAACTTAGTTTCTTTAATTTTAAAAGTTTTCATAGACTCATCTGCTATTTTATTTCTAAGAAGAGTACCATAAGCAGCTTCTGCCGTTCTTTGATCAATTTTTTCACCATAATATTTTTGAATATACTCTTGGAGTTCTTTCTGCTCAACTTTTACATTTAAAAATTTTACTAATTCAGAAAAAAGAACATCTTTTTGAATATTCTCACTTGTGAGTTTTTTTAAACTATCAATTCTTTCTTTGTGCTCATCTTTCATTTTAGATAGATCAATTTGATATTTTCTTTTAAGTTCAAGATTTACAACCTCCTCGTTGATGTCAATCTTTTTCTTTTGTGATAGAACTTTAAGTAGATCTTCAATAAAAAACTCTTTTTGAAGATAATTCATATCCTCATTGAGTTTATTATCAATTTTGTCATTTAATTCTTTAGTAGATTTTAATTTTAAAATCTTAATCAACTCGTCATCATTCTTGGGATAGATCTTTTTATTTATATCTTTGATTTGAGCGTTTATCTTTATTCCTTTTGTAGAAAAATTAATGTCAGATTTATTTTTAATTTTTAAAAGAGCTTTTTTTAAGTCTAAAAATACTTCTTCTTTAGTTTGGGTGTTTAAGTCTACTCTTACCTCTTTTTGAGAAAATAATTTTTTTTGTTCATCTTCATAATTTAATATTTCAAAATCTATAACGGAATTTTCATCTGATATATCTATACTCTCTAATGAATAGTAATCTTTTCTTACTTTTTCTCTAAAATCATCAATATCTTTTTTTGTTACCTCTGATGTAACTTTCTCTATTTCACTTGTTTTTAACTCATCCATTTTAATTTCGGGTTTTAAATAAAAAGCCAAGGTAAAATTATAATTATCTTTAAAATTAACATCAGGTTGTATAAGGGATTGTATTTTTTCATCCTCACTGATTTTATTTATATTTTTTGATACCTCTTCATTTAATACCTCGTTTTCAATTTGAAGACCAATTTTAGACTTTATGATGCTTACCGGTACTTTGCCCTTTCTAAAACCTGCAATTTCAAAAGTGGGTTGCTTTTCTGATATTTTTTCATCGATAATTTTAGCAATAGCGCTTTGATCTAAAGATACCTCAAAAGATGATTTGTAACTTTTTTTTTCTATGTTTTTATAATCCATATTACTTGTATTCTGGTGCGCCAGGAGGGACTCGAACCCCCACGGTTGCCCACTGGTTCCTAAGACCAGCGCGTCTACCATTCCGCCACTGGCGCACAAATTGGGGCGAGTAAGGGGACTTGAACCCCCGACCTCCGGTACCACAAACCGGCGCTCTAACCAACTGAGCTACACCCGCCAAAAATTGAATTAATTTATAGTATAGATATTATGCAAATTAAACATTATATTTGGATCGCTAAATATGAAAAAAATTGAGGCAATAATTAAACCTTTTAAATTAGAGGATGTTAAAGATGCCCTTGGCGAAATAGGCCTAAGTGGATTAACCGTATCTGAAGTAAAAGGGTTTGGTAGACAAAAAGGTCATACTGAGCTTTATAGAGGAGCTGAGTATGTAGTAGACTTTCTGCCAAAGGTTAAAATTGAATTAGTAGTTGATGACAAGAAATACAAAGAAGCAATCGATGTTATTATCAAGCATTCTAATACAGGTAAAATCGGCGACGGTAAAATTTTTGTATACGAAGTTTCAGAGGCTATTAGAATTCGCACAGGCGAAAAAGGTAAAGACGCAATTTAGTTTTTACACAAACCAAGTTAACAACTCAGGAGGTTATTAGATGGACAAAAAATCATTACAAAAAATGATCGATGAAAATGGTATTAAGTATATTGATTTTAGATTTACTGATCCTTTAGGAACATGGCAGCACTTTTCAAACCATATTAATACATTTGAAATGGATGTATTTGAGGAAGGTATTGGTTTCGACGGCTCTTCAATTAGATGTTTTCAGTCAATTGAAGCTAGTGACATGATATTAATTCCAGATATTGAGACTGCATTTGTAGATCCTTTTTTTACAGATCCTACTCTAGTTCTAATATGTGATATTCAAGATCCAATTACCGGGCAAAAGTACGATAAAGATCCAAGATACGTTGCAAAAAAAGCAGAAGAATACGTTAAAACCTCAGGAGTTGGTGATAGTATTTTCTTTGGACCAGAAGCTGAATTTTTTCTTTTCAACAACGTTCAAATTAACACGCACCCTCATCACTCCTCTTTTTCTGTTGACTCCGGTGAAGCCGTTTGGAATACAGGCACAGCCGAAGGTCCAAATCTAGGTTATAAAGTTAGAAATAAAGGTGGATACTTCCCATGCCCACCTCATGACACTATGCAGGATGTTAGATCAGAAATGGTAAATCACATGGTTGCGATTGGTATGAGTGTTGAAGCGCAACACCACGAAGTTGCTACTGCTGGTCAATGTGAAATTGATTTAAAATTCGACACATTGGTTAAGATGGCCGATGATCTTCAAAAATATAAATACGTTGTAAGAAATACAGCAAAAAGTAATGGTTTAAGTGCTACTTTTATGCCAAAACCTCTTTCAAACGACAATGGTTCAGGAATGCATTGTCATCAAAGTATTTGGTCAAACGGTAAACCAGTATTTTATGGTGAAGGTGGATACGCTAATCTTAGTGATGAAGCAAAATTTTATATTGGTGGTTTGCTTAAGCACGCACCATCTTTATTAGCTTTTACAAATCCAACTATTAACTCTTACAAGAGATTAGTTCCAGGTTATGAGGCTCCAGTTAAGCTTGCATACTCAAATAGAAATAGAAGTGCTATATGTAGAATACCCGCATACTCACCATCTCCTAAGGCAAAAAGAGTTGAGTTTAGATGTCCAGATGCAACTGCAAATGGTTATTTAGCATTTTCAGCTATGCTTATGGCAGGTTTAGATGGAATTAAGAATAGAATTGATCCTGGTGAACCAATGGATAAAAATCTTTATGATTTACCTCCTGAAGAGCAATCTAAAGTAAAGGAAGTACCTGGTACTCTTGAGGAAGCGATTAATAATCTTGAGTCAAATCATGATTATCTTTTAGAGGGTAATGTGTTTACTAAAGATTTAATCGAGTCATATATCGAATACAAAAGAGAAGAAGAAATCGAACCAAATAAACTGCTAGTTACACCTGCAGAGTTCGACATGTATTACGATTACTAAACTAAATTAAAAGCAACCTGTCTAAATATTTTTTATTATCTACTTTGGACGGGTTGCTAGTTAGATTTTCAAACATAAGCAACTCTCTTAAATAATTAATATCGTCACGATATGAAAACTCTTTATTATTTATGTGGTTGATGTCTTCTTTAATTTTAAAGAGTTGAAAAAGATCCTTATTATTTTTTAAAGGATTTTTTATATCTACTATTTTTAAAAAGTATTCATTATCAATTTTAGAAAAGTTTGAAATAATTTGATTTTTCATTTTTGTAAAATACTTAACTAATTTTATATTATTTGTTAAAAGACATACCTTCATAAAAGACAATTTATGAAATGGTTCACTAGTGTTTGATTGATATATAAAAAAAATATCTAAATCGGAAAAATTCGTAGCCATTTTGACACCGTAACTTCCAAATAAAATCGGTGTTAAGTCAGAGAAAATATTGCTTCTATTGACAATGTATTCATTTTTAACTAGTTCAAAAATATAAAAAATAAACTTTCTTACAGCGGTATTTCGTTTTTTGAGGAAGTCAGTATTTGTTATTTTTTTTGAAAGTAACAAATAATCTAAAAGGAATAAAATTTCATAAATATCCTGAATTGATTTTTTTAAATCTAAATCAAAATTATCAGAAAATTCTCTCAGCTTAAAAGTAGGTATGCCATAATTAAAAAAATAGACTAGTGACTCTATTAAAAAATGATTTTTGTAAATAAGATTTGTTAATTTTGAAGAATTCTCAAATATGAAAGCTAACTCTAAAAAAATTTTATTATTGTATTTGTATAAAGCAGTTAAATGGACTCCAGACTTATAATAGTTAATTAAATAGTCAAATTTTATAATTAGATCATCTCGTTTATTATGTGTTGATAAAATATTTATGAGACTTGAAATAGACTCTAAATAATCATTTTTTACTGTTTCTGAACTATTGATGTTCTCAGCTCGTTTTAAAAGACTATTAATAATTTTTTGGCTAGACTCATTAAATTTTTCACGTCGTAAACTTTCTCTATTTATTTTAGGGAAAAATAAACGCTGATATATTGTTTGAATTTCAAATTTATGCTTCTCTAATTTTTTTGAAAAGTTATCTAATACTAAATTTAAATAGGTTTCATTAGAGTCAATTATATTTTGAAAAGTATTCTTTTTTATGTGTAAATAATTCTCAATTTTACGGAAGTAATAATATGCCTCTGTTATATTTTTTAAGTCATTTTTTGGAATTATATTTTCATGTTTTTTTAAATTTATAAGTAATTTATGAATATTACTCTCTTTAAGAGAATTTATTTTTCCAGACCAAAGAAGTTGGTTAAAATGTATTATATTTTCACAAGATCGAATAAAGCCATAAGAATTTTTTATATCTAGCTTTTGTTCAGTATTACTGGAGGCAAAAAGCTTTTTAATTTCATCTATAGCGTAATAGTCAAATGTTCTTCTAAATAAAAAACTTTTTATTGCTTCCTTAAATAAGAAATATTTTTGAATATCACCACACAAAAAACTTGATCTATGAAATGCTAATCTCTCCCAATTTCTGCCAACTGAAGTATAGTAATTAATTGCTTGATCCATATCAGATATAATTAATGAATCACCAAAATCTGGTCGTAACCTTAAATCTATTTTATGAAAAAAAGTCTCAGAAATATTCGATATTTCACTAATGGTTTTCTTTATAGATTTATTAAAATCTTGGAGGGAAATAGGACTATTTTTGGAGTCATAGAATATGATTATATCGATATCAGAGGCAAAATTTAAATCTCTTACTCCAATTTTACCCATACCTAAAATAAAATAATATTTTTTTAAACTATTATTAAATGATCTGTATAGATTGATATTAATGATTTTACTTAAAATATTTTTGCATAAAACAGACCACAATCTTGATCCATTAGACTGAGAAATTAAATTTTGATGAATTGATATAAAAATTAAATAAATAAGCTCATTTTTAAGTGTATTTATATTGAGAAAGTTAGTTGTAGAGGAATTAGAATATTTTTTTATATTACTTTTGTAGTGGTTAAGTATTAATTGAGCATCAACCTTTGAAACATCATAAGAATTATTAAGATATTCATATTTTGATAAGAAAGTGGAAGATTTATATAATCTCTCTAACTCCAAATGGCATTCCTCTCAAAATAATTTAGTAAGCCACTATAGTTATTAATAACTGAGATTTCTTTTTTTACTTTTTTGGAATTTGATATGTTACTAAGTGCAGTGAATATACTTTTTTTTAATAAATTAATATTTAAATATTTGTAATGCTCTAATTCATTTATTGTATTAATTATTGAAGCTGTCTTCTTTTTGACATTCTCAAGATCTAATTTTTCTAAAAAAAAAGCGTCTTTCGCAAATTGCCTACCAATCATAAATTGAGTAATATTTTTTGACTGAAAAAATTTAAAGGTTTCTAAATCATTAACCTCACCATTAGGAATAAGTTCCATTTCAGGAAATTGATCACAACACTCTAAAAATAAATTGTAATTAATTTTTGGAATTGTTCTATTTTTTTTGGTATCTAAGTTCAAAACACCATTTCTACAATGTATAAATACTTTTTTAATTCCTATTTCATTAAACAATTTAAGATAATCAAAAATATAACTCTTATCCTCATTCATACCTAAACCAAGTCTACATTTTACCGATACATCTTTATTATATTTGATCAATTCAAATAAACATTTTTTTACTAAGTCATACTTTTGGGTTAAAGCTAAACCAAGCATATTTTCTTGGACTCTAGAGCTTGGGCAACCTAAATTAAAATTTACATGTTTAATAATATCTACTTTATTTAAAATATTTATTGCTCTTTTAATTTCTTCAGGATCTGAGCCTGCAATTTGAATGGCGCTTTTATTATTTTTTAAAAAATGCTTGGTTATTGTTTTAGTCTCATTGTGGATGATTGCTTTATCCACTATCATTTCAGAAAAGGTAGTTACACTATTTCCATAAATGTTTTCGACTAAACTTCTAAAATAGCAGTCTGTGTAACCCATCATTGGTGCTAAATAATAATTCATCGAAAAAATTCTTTTAATAATTGAAAAATACTTTAATAAAAGTAAAAATCATTAAAAATCAAGACATTGGAAAATTTTAACATAAATCAACTAGTTTTTAATACTGATGGGCTAATACCTACAATTGCTCAAGAGAAGTCAACTAATGAAATTCTTATGATGGCCTATTCAAATAAAAATTCTATTGAAATGACAGTAAAAACAAAAAAAGCTCACTTTTGGAGTAGAAGTAAAAAAAAATTATGGTTAAAAGGCGAAACTTCTGGCAATAAACTTAATATTACTAATATTTATACTGATTGTGACAGTGACGCTTTAATTTATGAAGTTGAGCTTGAAGGAATTGGCGCTTGTCATACGGGTAAAAAAAGTTGTTTTTATAAAAAATTAGAATTATGAGCGATATAATAGCATATAAAGACTCGAATAATAATTATTGGGATACTGAAGTTGAAAATAGCACTCCCATTAAACCTAAATCTGATGATGCATTAAATATAATGCGCCACGATATGGCTCATATTTTGGCTGAAGCTGTAATTACTCTTTTTCCAAATGCTAAACCAACTATTGGTCCTTTTATAAAGAACGGTTTTTATTATGACTTTGATATGGAAAGCACTCTATCAGATGATGACTTAGCTAATATAGAAAAAAAAATGAAAGAAATTCTCTTAGAGGGAAGAGACTTTTTAAAGAGGGCAGTAACTAAAAAAGAAGCATTAGAAATATTTAAGGATAATAAATATAAATTGGAACTTATTAATAATTTAGATAATTCCGATGAAATAACACTTTACGAGCAAAAAAATTTTACTGACCTTTGTAAAGGCCCTCATCATAAAAGCACAAAAGATTATAATGCCAGCTTTAAAATAACAAATGTATCAGGGGCTTATTGGAGAGGTATTAGCACTAACAAAATGCTTCAAAGAATTTATGCAACCGCTTGGTATTCTGAAAAAGAACTTCGAGTTTATTTAAAAAATTTAGAAGAGGCTAAAGAAAGAAATCATAGAAGATTAGGCACTGATATGGGTTTGTTCCTTCTAACTGATTTATCAGCAGGGAATGTATTTTGGAAAGATAAAGGCTTAACATTGTATCAAAATATTGAAAAATATATTCGCTCTGAGCAACAAAAACTTAACTATTTTGAAGTAAAAACACCTGAGCTAGTATCAAATGAGCTTTGGATAAAGTCTGGTCATTGGGACAATTTTAAAGAAAATATGTTTACATCAGAAACTGACAATAAGACATTTGCACTAAAACCTATGAATTGTCCATGTCATATTGTTTTATTTAACTCTCAACTAATAACTTACAAAGATTTACCACTTAGATACTCGGAGTTTGGTAAGTGTCATAGATACGAACCCTCTGGAGCTCTAAATGGATTATTTAGGGTCAGAGGTTTTACTCAAGATGATGCCCACATATTTTGTTCTGCTGAACAAATATATGATGTTTGTAATGAGACAACCCTATTAATTGAGAGAGTGTATAAAAAGTTCGGATTTGAAAAAATAAAATATAATATTTCTACTCGCCCAGAAAAAAGTATTGGTACGCAAGAAAACTGGGACAATGCAGAAAATCAGTTAAAAAAAGTTTTAAAAGACAACAATAAAGAATTTAATATTTTAGAGGGTGAAGGGGCATTCTATGGCCCAAAAATAGAATTTACATTAGAGGACTCACTGGGTCGAGAATGGCAATGTGGAACGATACAAATTGACTTCAATCTCCCTGATAGATTGGGTGCAAAATACAAAGACAAAGATGACAAAAATCAAGTTCCAATAATGATACACCGAGCAGTTGTCGGATCTCTAGAAAGGTTTATAGCAATTATTCTTGAAAACACTAATGGCTGGCTTCCTTTATTTGTTACGCCCATACAACTTGCAATTCTACCTGTGTCCGAAAAATTTGTTGATCATAGTAACCGAATTAAAGGGGAACTTCAAAAACTGGGTGTAAGAGTAATTGTTGATGGATCTGATAACAAATTGGGTTATAAAATAAGAAATTCTGTTTCTAAAAAGATACCCTATTCTCTAGTAATGGGTGAGAAAGAGATTGAGTCAGACTCATTTACTCTAAGAAGTAATGAGGGTAAGAATACTTCTTTTGATGATATTAAAACTCTCTCAGATTTCTTTATCAGTAATTAACTATTAAAAAGTTAATTTATAAAATAAGTTAATTTCTTAAAATGAGCGACCACATCAAGGCAGTAATTATAGT
>LULP01000610.1_pt1 | contig 15207 bp, 8 predicted proteins | sample 728111 | NCBI WGS metagenome assembly LULP01 (sample SAMN03860286, study PRJNA289734) | marine metagenome | biome: seawater column; feature: ocean; material: water; isolation source: Red Sea water column Station 149 - depth 25m | place: Saudi Arabia: Red Sea | collected 2011-10-15 | depth 25 m
ATCTTTACTTGAGCCAAGATGATCTTTCATCTTCTGGCGCATTTTGATCACTTCTTCACGCACATGTGCTTCTTCACGTGGTGTGGTCAGCACCTCAAGGCGGATTGCTTCGATCCGTTGATTTAAATCATCATCACCTGCAATAGTACGAGCACGGACTAGAGCTTGATGTTCCCACAGCCATGCACTGTGTTTTTGATAATGATCAAAGGCTTTTAAACTGGTCACTAATAGTCCTGCATCACCATTCGGACGCAAGCGACTATCGACTTCATAGACACGACCATCAAGCGTTTGTGTGGTCATTAAAGACAGGAATTTCTGCGCCACACGCATGGCAAACTCGAGTCCTGAAATCGGCTTAGGCCCATCCGTTTCAGCCTGCTCTTGATAATGATGTACAAACACCAAGTCCAAATCCGAGCCATAACCGAGTTCAATACCACCGAGTTTGCCATAACCAATCACCGAAAAGCCGAGATGATCCATACCACAGCGCTGATCATTGACATCCAATGGATAACCGTGACGCTTCGCCACCATCTGATAAGCAAGTTGAAGTGCTGAATTTACAGTAATTTCTGCAATATCAGTGAGTACATCTGACACTCGCATCAACGGACTTTCTGCCAACACATCACTGGCTGCCACTGAAAGCACATTGGATTTTTTAAATAGGCGGAGTACTCGCATCAAGTCTTCCACTTGATCAAGCTCAATGCGTAGCAATTGCTGACGTAAAGCATTTTGCAAATCTTGACGCTGTGGCAACTCAAAGTCCATCGATAAAAACTCATCGAGCAATACAGGATAACGACTCAGTTCTTCACAAATCCACGGACTGACACTTGCCATTTTTACAAGACGTTGCAATGCCCCCCGATTTTCCATTAGCATCACGATATAGACGCTACGCCGTAGAATTGATTCGACCAGCGGTAATAGACGCATCAAAGCAGTTTGTGTCTGCTCCACATCAATCACTGCTTGTACTAGATAAGGCCAAAAATCTTTTAAGCGTTTGAGTGCTGTACTTGGTAGACGTTGCACCGCATTACTTTGCCAAAATGCCTCAATGCGCTGATACGAGCTTTCATCAAGATAAGGTTGTAATTCTTGCAATTCACCTGACACGGTTGGCGCATCGCCTGCGTTGATACGCTCTTGAATCAGTGCGTCAAAATAGTAACTGACTCGACTACGTTTCTGCTTCAACACAGTTTGGAAGTTGTCCCAATCTGCAAAATTTAAAGCAAAGATTAATCGCTCTCGAAGTTGCTCATCTTGTGGCAGGCTTTGCGTTTGTTTATCTTCAAGTGCTTGAATGCCATGCTCGACACGGCGTAGAAATAAATACGCATCTTTAAGTTCATCGAACGCTTGCTGATCAATAAAATTATCATCTAATAAATGCTTCAGTGCCACCAAACACTGTCGATCTTGTAACTCAAAACGTGAACCGCCATAGATCAACTGAAACACTTGCACGATAAACTCAATCTCTCGAATCCCGCCTGCACCGAGTTTGACATCTTCCTCGATATTGCGCCGCATGACCTCTTTTTCGATCATGGCTTTCATTTCACGCAGCGCAGCGAATGCACTGTAATCCACATAACGCCGAAACACGAAAGGTCGAGCCATTTGCATCAGACTTTCCGCTTTTTCACCGCCTGTGATCGCACGTGCCTTGATCCACGCATATCGCTCCCATTCTCGCCCATGTTGAATGAGGTATTTCTCCAGTGCAGCATGACTGAGTGCAAGCGCACTACCATCTCCCCACGGACGTAGACGCATATCCACTCGAAACACAAAACCATCAGCGGTAACTTGTTCGAGCAATTGAATAACCTTCTGTCCCCAAGCGATGCAAAATTGCTGTACATCAACACACTTGCGCCCATTGGTTTCACCATTTTCATCAAAGGCAAAAATCAGGTCGATATCACTGGAGAGATTCAACTCTTGCGCGCCATGCTTACCCATGGCGATCACGATTAAATCTTGTACTGTGCCATCATTTTCACCGATCGGTTCACCATACTTGGCGATTAATGCAGGACGTGCAAAGTCTTTTGCGACAATTACGGCTAGGTCAGCAAAATCGGAAAGCTCACGGGTCAATGTACGCACATCAGTCAAATCATTACAATCTTGCCAAATCCAGCGTAACATCAATCGTGCACGAATCTGACGGATTTGACGCATCCAGGTTGCTTCATCGCTATTCGCATCTAAGTTATTTTCAAGAAATGTGGCGATTTGCTGTCGGGTTAGCGGCTGTGAGAATTGATCAACTTCATAATCAACTTGCCAAATGCCATCTAAGTTTTGCATCACTTGTGTGGCGTATAGGCTACTGAATTGTGTTCTTTCTAGTTGTTGTTGATTCATGACGAAACCGACCATCCTACGAATATTTTAAAACGATACTAAACTAGCTCATTTCAGCATGATTACGCAGATTTGCTGAGCGTGCAATGCTTTCTTTGAAGGTCAAATTTAAAAAAAACAAAAAACATGCGCAATAAAAAAGCTTGATGTCCAATACACATCAAGTCTTATTATCATCACATTTGAAGATTTGGAAAAGTGTCCTTAGACTAAATCAACATCACCTACAGGAATACGGATAATAAACCGTGTACCTTGATTTTCAATGGATTCAACGTCGATTGTTCCGCCATTATTTTCAACGAACCGCTTACACAGCACCAAGCCTAGCCCTGTGCCTTTTTCCCCTGAAGTGCCTTGTGTACTTGGAATAGTGTCTTGTTGAAACAAATTTTCACATTGCACTTCCGTCATACCTACGCCCTGATCCTGAATACGAATCTCGACCCAATTTTGATCTTGCTGTGCGCAGATTAAAATCTCTTTATCTGCATTAGCTTTGGTAAACTTGAGTGCATTCGAGGTTAGATTCTGAATCACTGAAGTCATCATCCGTACATCAGCATATGCGTACAAATGACTTGCCACGTCACACTTAAGTTTAATATTTTTCTTATATGCCGATGCACTGAGCAGGTCAAAGACGGATTGTACGACATCATTGACATTGAAGTGAACAGGTTTGAAATGAAAACGACCACCCTCTGCCATCGACCAATTCAACAAGCTTTCCAACAAACTATAAGTGGACTGCGCAGTATCATTAATATACTCGACCAACCGCAGTGAGGCCTCATCGCCTAGCGTGTCACGCTCATGCACCAAGATATCCGCACAGCTTAAAATGCCGTGAAATGGCGCACGCAGATCATGTGCAATAATCGAAAAATATTTGCTGCGACTAGCATTGATTTCTTCTAAATCAGCCAATTGCCGATATGCGGTTTTGCTATCAATGATGATTTGGAGTGATGAGTCACGCTGTAAAATGTACTCATCTAAACAAGTCTGCATGTGCACTGGAATTAACTGAGTTTTATCCGCACAAAGAATAATGCTCAGCGTAGACTCAGTCGATGCAGTCGCATTACCGACGACATAAATCGACTCTGGCGCAAAATCATGTGAATCATCAAAAACACTTTGTATCGTTTCAAAAATTGAGCTTTCGCTATCGAGCTGCTCGCCTTTGGCAAAATGCGCTACCTGCTGGCAGATTTCTTGTACGGTTTCTCTTGGAATGGACTCAGTGGTAGAGTTTGCCACGACCATGTCTTTATATTGATAATAATAAATGGCGTGGCTGTAACGGCTTAATTTGCACAAAAAATCCACAGTTGCATCGATATGCTCAGACACAATAACTGAAAGCTCCGCCTGAAGACCTCCAGGAGCAGGAGTAGGTGTGTACGTCGATATCGGCGCTCTAACTTGCATAATTCATTGCCTGTGCATATAGGATAGGGACAGAGATGCAAAACAACTAAACAACAACATTTTGATTACGCATTTTAACAATCTAACATCACATTGAAAAGATACCACCCAAAATTGACAGAAGCTAGCACATTTTTGTCACTTTTCGACGAATGACTTTAAGTATTCTCATTGCGCAGGCAATTTACCTGAAATTGATTGAAAATTGTAGATTTTTTCTGCGCTTTTTTGCACAAATTGAGTATCAAGCAAATTGAATAGTTTTTTTCATATCAACGATGACATTAAAGCCTTTACATCGCTTAACTCGACTCAACCTAAAGAAACTCATTATCTCTTTGGTGTTGTTTAGTATTGCGACTTTATTCGTCATTTCTTTGTTTGTGAACTATTTTATTCAGCGCAATCAACTATTAACTAGCGCACTGTCAGTAAATGAGGAATATGCGCACAAGATCGCCACCAGTACCGATTTGCATTTTCACGGTATTCAACTTGAGCTTAAATACAGCGCATCAGTGCTGGCAACTTCACCAAATAACGATCAAATCATCGTTAATAGCGTTACCTTTGTTAAAGCAGATGGTCAATTGGCTGGTTTTGCCCCGCTAACACTCGCTTTTAAAAAGGGACAAGTTTTGGACACTACTGCCACACGCTTATCTTTAAAACATAAAGAATCGCTGATCACACCACCTTATAACTCTGCTTTAAACAATTTTTTGATTTATATTTCTGAACCTGTTGTCGATGCATCTGGACAATATCTTGGCTTCGTCGGCGGTACAATTTATCTAAAAGAACAAAACTTTATTTCCCAACTTTTATCGAGCCAATACGGCTATCAAGACAATTATATGTATGTGCTGGATAGTCAGCAGCGGATTATTTTCCACCCCGACCCAAGTCGTATTGGGGATTCTGCGGTCGGAAATACGGGTTTAAACACCTTAATGAATGAACCCTACGGCAATCTGCGTTTGGTCAATTCTAAAGGCATTGATAGCCTTGCAGGTTTCTCAAAAATAAGTGCGCCAAACTGGGTCGTGATTTCACAGCAACCCACCAAACAACTCCTCGACCAAGCTTCTAATTTGCTTTACAAAGTCATCTTGGGCATGTTGTTCTTTTATGCGATTGTGTTCTTTGTGATTTGGCGCTTTTCCTATGTGATCGCACAACCACTCTCAGACTTGGCAGACTCAGCAAGTCAACTCAATCAGCCCGATGCCGAGAAAAATATTCGTAAAATTCGTCCTTGGTATTTTGAAGTCGCACAATTCCAAAAAGCCCTACTATTCAGCGCAAATCACTTAACAGATCCGTTGACAGGATTTTACAATCGTCGTGGCATGCAAATGTATGTCGATACCTTTGAAAAACAACAGACTAATTTTGCCATCTTAGCAATCAATATCGACCATTTTAAAACGGTTAATGATCAATACGGGCACGCTGAGGGCGATCGCGTTTTACAACACATCGCTTGGCAAATCCAAGAACAGTGTCGAGATCAGGACATTTGCTGTCGTATTGGCGGTGAAGAATTTATTGTTTTGCTACCCAATGCATCTTACTCATTGGCTCAAAAAGTCGCATCGAGAATCCTGCAAAATCGCACACAAGATAAGATAGAAGGCATCGCTCAGGTGACGGTATCGATTGGTATTGCGCACTGGCCGACTCACCATCAAAACATTGATCAAACTTTGCAACTAGCGGATCAACACCTATATCAAGCAAAAGCAGATGGACGGAATTGTATTCGTTAAATTCTGCATAAAGTTTTTTTTGCGAAAATCTCCAAGCATCTCTTTTGAATAAAATTGATGATTAAATTACCTCAAAATAAAAAACCGACTTCTTACGAAATCGGTTTTTGTCGCTCCGCAGAGAAAAAGACTCAGAACATCAATTATTTATCACGATTACGTTTACGTTCGTTTTCAGTCAAATAACGCTTACGGATACGGATCGATTTTGGTGTTACTTCAACCAACTCATCATCTTCAATGAATTCTAGTGCTTGTTCTAGCGTATATTCGATTGCAGGAACCAATGTTAACGCATCATCGGTACCAGACGCACGCACGTTGGTGAGCTGTTTCGCTTTGGTCGGGTTGACCGTCATATCATCAGAACGAGAGTTAATCCCGATAATCATACCTTCATACACTTCAAGCTGTGGTTTAGCAAACAAACGACCACGGTCTTGCAAGCTGAACAATGCATAGCCCAAGCATGTACCTTGAACCATAGAAATCAACACACCGTTTTGACGCTTCGCCACAGAACCTTGTTTCACAGGACCGTAATGCGAGAAGCTCGACGTCATGATCCCTGTACCAGAAGTCATGGTCAGGAATTCAGAACGGAAGCCGATCAAGCCACGTGAAGGGACTGTTGCCTCAATACGGATACGACCTTTGCCGTCAACTTCCATATTGGTCATTTCCCCCTTACGGTGACCCATTTGCTCCATGACCGCACCTTGATGCTGTTCTTCCACATCAAAGGTCACGTTTTCATACGGCTCTTGCTTTTCGCCATCAATTTCTTTGATAATTACTTGTGGACGAGATACGCCCATTTCAAAGCCTTCACGGCGCATGTTTTCGATCAATACAGATAGGTGAAGCTCACCACGACCAGATACTTTGAAACGATCAGGACTGTCCGTATCTTCAACACGAAGTGCCACGTTATGAATCAATTCACGGTCAAGACGCTCACGGATATTACGTGAAGTCACGAACTTCCCTTCTTTACCAGCGAATGGTGAATTGTTGACTTGGAAAGTCATCGATACGGTCGGTTCATCTACAGAAAGTGGTGGCAATGCTTCCACATTTTTTGGATCACAAATCGTATCTGAAATGTTCAGCGCATCAATACCTGTAATACATACGGTGTCGTCAGCAGATGCAGATTCAACATCAACACGCTCCAAACCGTGATAACCCATGATCTTTAAGATACGACCGTTACGTGTTTTGCCTTCTTTGTCGATCACAGTGACTGGTGTGTTCAACTTCACTGAACCACGTTGGATACGACCAACACCGATGACACCCACGAAGCTGTTGTAGTCAAGTGATGAAATCTGCATTTGGAATGGACCGTCCACATCGACCGCAGGCGGTTCAACGATGTCAACGATGGTTTGGAATAGTGGTGTCATGTCGTCTGCAAGCTCATCTGGCGCAGGACCAGCCACACCACGAAGACCCGATGCGTAGACGATTGGGAAGTCTAACTGCTCATCTGATGCACCCAAGTTATCAAACAAATCAAATACTTGGTCGATTACCCAGTCTGGACGTGCACTTGGCTTGTCCACTTTGTTGATGATGACGATTGGTTTCAAACCACGTGCAAAGGCTTTTTGCGTTACAAAACGTGTTTGTGGCATTGGACCTTCTTGTGAATCAACCAAAAGCAATACGCAGTCTACCATCGACATCACACGTTCCACTTCACCACCGAAGTCGGCGTGTCCTGGGGTGTCGACGATGTTGATACGATAGGTGGTATCGGTACGTTGATCCAACCACGTGATCGCTGTATTTTTAGCGAGAATAGTAATACCACGTTCGCTTTCTAGCGCATTTGAATCCATGACACGTTCAATCTCACCTGCACGTTCGCCAAGGGCACCTGATTGTTGGAGTAGTTTATCGACTAGTGTTGTTTTACCGTGGTCGACGTGCGCAATAATTGCGATGTTGCGAAGATTTTTAATATCTGACATGGAAAAATGCTACTAAAAAATTTGAGGACAAATTATACAGCAAAAGCCTAACATTGAGTAGTGACAGTTTGACGACAAAACCACTAAGTTTTTTAATTTATTTATTTTTATAAATCAATATGATGATTCATTTCCATACAAATAAATACGATTATCCACCAACATGTAAAACAGTCCCTTATCTTTTTTTTGTTTGCCTTATTGGTCGAGTCGATTAAAATAGTCGCCTTTTTTAAAATTGTTAACTGTTCATTTCAAGGAACTGATTAGCACCACCCAATATTTGCAAATGAGTATCGCCAATGGATGCAAAAAGTGAAGTGATTCTACGCCACGACCATTGGCAAGGTCGCATCTTATTGGTCAACCCACCACGAGATCAGCTTTTTCAATCATTACAAAGTGTCGGTGCGACACAAATATCGGTCTGGACGTGGAATTTTGCAGATCATAGCTTTTATAACAATCATCTCGAAAGCACTTTTGATGTTCAGCCAAAAGCAGATGATTATGATCAAATCATTATTTTTGTCCCCAAAGCCAAAACTTTACTCGACTATATTTTGGCGCAATGCGTTCGCTTACTCGGCATAGGCAAATCGATTTATCTGGTCGGTGAGAAAAAAGCAGGCATCGAACGCAGTGCCAAACAACTGCAAAGTTACGGCAAGACGATTAAGCTCGATAGCGCACGACATTGTCAGCTGTGGCAATTGGTGATTGACAAACTGCCCAGTGAAAAAACAACTCATCTCGACACGTGGATTAAACACTATCCGATTGAAGTCAATGGACAAACCTTAAAAATCTGCGCCCTACCTGGGGTATTTAGCCAAGATCATCTCGATGTCGGTACGGCACAGCTTTTGCCTTATCTGAGTGAAGTTAAATCGGGTACAACTTTGGATTTTGGTTGTGGCGCTGGGGTGATTTCTGCCGTTTTAGCAAAGCAAGATTCAACCAGAAAAATCACTGCGGTCGATATTGATGCATTTGCACTGCGCTCGACAGAACTTACATTTGCCGAAAATCAACTGAGCGAGCAACTCACGACGCTTGCGATTACCGACATTCAAGACATTTCAGATCAATTCGATGTGGTGGTCAGCAATCCACCCTTTCATCAAGGCATCAAGACCAATTATCAAGCCAGCGAAAATCTGTGTAAATTTGCCAAGCAACGTCTTCGTCCTCAAGGGGAATTGTGGATCGTTGCCAATCGTTTTTTGAATTACCCTTCCTTGATCGAAGCCCAGTTTGCACAGTGCATGCAAAAAGCCGACAGTCAGGGATTTAAAGTTTTATATGCTCAAAGCTAAAATTTGCATGCGACTGCAAAGCATTCATGTAAAAAGCACACATGCAAGATGGACTTCATATGCAAAATGACCAAGCAGTAGACACTGCAACACTGCACCTAAAGCGTAAACTCAGTGCACGCCATCTGAATATGATCGCTATTGGCGGTTCGATTGGTACTGGACTGTTCCTTGCTTCTGGTGCAACCATCGCCACCGCAGGACCGGGTGGTGCATTAGTCGCTTATGCACTCATTGGAGTAATGATTTACTTCCTGATGACTAGTCTAGGAGAGCTTGCAACACATTATCCAAGCTCAGGCGCATTTTTTACCTATGGTAGTCGTTATGTTGATCAAGGCTTCGGCTTTGCACTCGGTTGGAACTACTGGTACAACTGGGCGATCACCGTTGCTTTTGAATTAGTCGCTGTACAGTTCATCATGAAGTTTTGGTTTCCTGAAATCGAAGGCTTCTACTGGAGTGCGCTGTTTTTAGCGGTAATTTTTGGCATCAATGCACTGACGGTCAAAGGCTTTGGTGAAAGTGAATTTTGGTTTTCCATGATCAAAGTGGTCGCCATTATCGTCTTTATTGCGATCGGTTTATTTACCATTGGTAAAATCATGCTCGATCCGATGCAAAGCATCACGCAAAACTGGGTTACTGGCGATGCACCTTTTGTCGGCGGACTACAAGCTATGATCGGGATTGCCATGATCGCGGGATTTTCCTTCCAAGGCACGGAAATGGTTGGTGTGGCAGCAGGTGAATCGAAAGAACCACATAAAACCATTCCTTTGGCGATTAAACAGATCTTTTGGCGAATTCTGCTGTTCTATGTCTTATGTATTTTCATCATCGGCACATTGGTGGCCTATAACGATCCGATGTTACTGCATGCAGCAAAGACTGAAAATGTTGCGCTATCGCCATTTACTTTACTGTACGAAAAAGCAGGTTTTGCCTTCGCAGCCAGTGTGATGAATGCGGTAATTTTATCTGCGATCCTCTCTGCGGGTAACTCGGGCATGTATTCTTCGACACGTATGCTTTACGACATGGCAAGAGAAGGACGTGCACCGAAAGTTTTTGCCAAACTGGATCGTCGTGGCGTACCGATGAAAGCACTTTATGCGACGACTGCGGTGGCTGCGCTCTGTTTCCTCACCACATTTATTGGTGAAGAAGCTGTATTTAACTGGCTACTGAATACATCAGGCATGTGTGGCTTTATTGTGTGGCTCGGGATTGCTGTATCACATTACCGCTTCCGAAAAGGTTACCTCAAACAGGGCTATCAGCTCAATGATCTCGCTTATCGCGCCAAATTCTTCCCTTTTGCACCGTGGTTTGCATTTATTCTATGTAGTTTGATTATTCTCGGTCAGAACTATCAGGCGGTGATTGGTGGGCGTATTGATTGGCTCGGCTTACTTTCAACCTATATCAGCATTCCATTATTCTTAGCGATTTGGCTCGGTTATAAATTGAAGTATAAAACCAAGCTGATTCCATACTCGAAGATGGATGTACAACCCTTAAAAATTGACGACGACGCGTAATTATCACTCTCGCACAAATGCCATGACCAAATAAGTAATCTCATTACTCAAATCTCATGGCGTTTGAGTGTTTAATTAAACTTTCTGCAAATCAAACTTCGAATGCGCTAAGTCTTCAATCGGCATTGGCTTGGCAAAATAGTAACCTTGCATCTGATGACAGCCTAGTCGAATTAAAATTTCTGCTTGTTGCTCTGTTTCTACACCTTCAGCAGTGACGATTAACCCGAGCTGTGATGCAAGATTGATAATACTTGCAAGGATAATTTCGTCTTTTTTATTTTCTCCATCAAGATGACTGACAAAGACTTTATCAATCTTTAACTCATCGATCGGCAAATCTTTGAGATATGAAAAGCTCGAATAACCCGTACCAAAGTCATCAATTGCAATCTGCAAACCAATCTGTCTGAGTCGCTCAAATTTTTGTACGCACAGCTTCACATTGCGCATGGCGGTGGTTTCAGTCACTTCAATGATGAGATACTTGGCATCGATTTGGTATTTTTCTAATAACTCATCCAACACTTCGAACAACTCATCATGCTCAAACTGCGATGCAGAAAAATTTATCGCAATCGGTACTAACGGAAAGTCTGATGTCTGCCAAAGTTGAATTTGCTTACAAGCTTGCTCAAGTACCCAATGGCCAATGGCCACAATCAGACCCGACTTCTCCGCAAGATCAATAAATCTATGTGGTGTCAGCAATCCGAGCTTGGGATGTTGCCAACGGATTAACGCTTCCACGCCACAGCGTTGCAAATTGGCGTTGTATTTTGGCTGATAATGTAAAACCAATTGATCATGTATGATTGCAGTCGTCAAATCATTGATGAGATTATATTCTTGGCGTACACGCTGTGCCTCCAAGGTTTCATCAAAATAGTAAAATCCGTTACCACCCTGCGCCTTGGCTTGTAGCATCGCAAGATCGGCATTCATCACCAGTTCTTTAAAACTATTGCCGTGCTCAGGAAACATTGCAACCCCGATACTTGCAGACAGTGCAATGGTTTGATCACCAATCCGATAGTTGCGCTTAATCTTGGCATTGACCTGTTTGGCTAAAGCTTTGGCTTCTTCACCCGTCGCATTGGACACCATCATTACCAACTCATCACTACCAAAGCGTGCCAACCTGACATTACGCCACAAGGTTTGCTTCACCCGTTTTACCACCTCAATGAAGAGTTGATCGGCCATCTTGTGCCCATAGATTTCATTGACCATCCGAAATCGATCGAGATCAATGTACAAAAAGGCAAGTTGCTGATTATCGGTACGGTGTTGCTGCAATATTTCACCGATACGATCTTCAACAAAGAGTCGATTTGGCAACTGCGTCAATTGATCGTGGGTACTTAAATTCACAATCTCAACACTCAGGCGATCTACATCTTGTTTCTTGAGCGCAATTTGTTTTTCAAACAATGAAAAGCTTGCACCGACAATAATCACTAAAACCAATAAAAATAGCATCGCCAAGACGAAATAATCATGATTGGATTGAAATAATTCATACTGCTCCACTTGGTCGACACTAACAAAATACACACTTGCCATGCCTGTGTAATGCATCGCTGCAATACTCAAGCCCATCATCACAGCAACATAAATTCTCGGTGAAATATGGTAAGAAGACGTCGATTTAAAACGATGTGATAAATAAAAAGTAACCCCTGCGCCGAGAATCGCAATCGCAATAGAAAGCAACACAATCATCGGCTGATAAATCATGGCATGCTGTTCAAAAATCAGTCCAGACATACCTGTATAATGCATCGCAGAAATGCCTAAACCCATAAACACTGCACCCAAAATCACACGTGATACAGGAAGGCTAGAGAGCGTATTTAGCCAAAATGCAAACATCGAAATAAAGGCGGCGATGACATAAGACAACGTGGTATAGGTCACGTCAAAGCGATAACCATGTGGCATATGACACGCCAACATACCGATAAAATGCATCGCCCAAATTGCCAACCCAAAAATCATGCCTGTTGCGATATTGATTGGCACGGCGAGAGGCGTATTATTTTATAATACGATAAATTTTCAACGCTAAAAGCAGCAAAGCTTACCCCGATCGCCACCGCAATCGACAATAAAATCAGCCAGACGTTATATTCAGCATGCATGATGCATTGCTCACACTTTTATTTTAAAACCACTATTATTTTGCGTTATAGCACGATAATTCGACTGACTCTAGCGCACTCAACATTTTTCTGACTTTTTTAGACTTAAGTTTACAAATTTAGGTCAATTTGAGTGATTTCTCGCACAAAGCGCTAAATAAGCCCCTGTAAAAGAAGGGTTCTAGAAAGAGTAAACTAAAACTTAGTTCTTTTCTTTATCAACAATCTTGTTCGCTTGAATCCAAGGAATGAGCAGAGATTAGGAAAGCATCGCTTTCCCTCTACGCAAGAGCGAAACTGTGTTTCGCTAAGCACGCAACAAAAATATTACCAACAAAAAACCCTTGTAAAAACAAGGGTTCTTGAAAGATAAAGCTAAAACTTAATTCTTTTCTTTGTCTACGATTTTGTTTGCTTGAATCCACGGCATCATTGCACGCAACTTACCACCAGTGACTTCGATACCGTGCGCCGCATTTTGACGACGACGAGCAGTCATAGATGGGTAGTTCAACGCACCTTCTTGAATGAACATTTTTGCATATTCACCCGATTGGATACGTTTCAATGCATTACGCATTGCTTCACGAGATTGGTCGTTGATCACTTCAACGCCAGTTACATATTCGCCATATTCAGCATTGTTTGATACTGAATAGTTCATGTCTGCGATACCGCCTTCGAACATCAAGTCAACAATTAATTTCAACTCGTGCAAGCATTCGAAATAAGCCATTTCAGGTGCATAACCCGCTTCAACCAAAGTTTCGAAGCCCATTTTAACCAATTCAACTGCACCACCACAAAGAACTGCTTGCTCACCGAATAGGTCAGTTTCAGTTTCTTCACGGAATGAAGTTTCGATGATACCCGTACGACCACCGCCAACACCTGAAGCATAAGACAATGCAACATTACGTGCATTACCAGACGCATCTTGATGAATCGCGATCAAATCAGGTACACCTGAACCACGTTGGTATTCAGAACGTACGGTATGACCTGGTGCTTTTGGCGCAACCATGATTACGTCAAGATCAGCACGAGGTACAACTTGGTTATAAAGTACAGAGAAACCATGCGCAAATGCTAACGTTGCGCCTTCTTTAATGTTCGGCTCGATCACATCACGATAAAGTTGAGATTGGAACTCATCTGGCGTCAAGATCATCACTAAGTCAGCTTGCTTAACCGCTTCTGGCACTTCAGCAACTTTTAGACCTGAATTTTCAGCTTTTTTCCACGATGCAGAACCTGCACGTAGACCAACTGTCACATCAACACCTGAGTCTTTCAAGTTCAATGCGTGTGCATGACCTTGTGAACCATAACCAACGATGGCAACTTTCTTAGATTGGATAATTGATAAATCACAGTCTTTATCATAAAAAATTTGCATTTGTGTTCTCCGCTAAAATGCTTTTTTTAAAATCTCCCCGAATACGCTTTCAATGCGTTCAACTTCGGGGGATTGAGTTAAATACTTAAAACTTTTTCACCACGTGCAATACCAGAAACGCCCGAACGCACCACTTCCAAGATGGTATTTTCAGACAATGCGTCGATAAAACCATCGAGCTTATCAGTTGCACCTGCGATTTGAATGACATAGGTATTCGGCGTCACATCAACGATTTGTGCACGGAAGATATCCGCTGTGCGTTTGATCTCGGCACGAGATGCACCTAGTGCGCGCACTTTGATCAACATCAATTCACGTTCGATATGCGCCCCATCGGATAGATCAACTACTTTCACCACTTCAACCAATTTATTGAGTTGCTTGGTGATTTGCTCAATCTTGTGTTCATTACCATAGGTCGTCAACGTCAGACGAGACATGGTTTCATCATCAGTCGGTGCAACATTCAAAGTTTCGATGTTATAACCACGTTGACTAAATAAACCGACGAGACGTGATAGCGCACCTGCTTCATTTTCAATAAGTACGGAAATAATATGTCGCATTAGGTACGCTCCCCTTTTGACAACCACATGTCACGCATTGACTGACCTGCAACCAACATTGGATAAACGTGTTCTGAACGATCGACCATGACATTGATAAATACGCATTTATCATTGATCGCCATTGCTTCTTCAAGCTTGGCTTCGAGCTCATCCGCACGATCGATTTGAATACCGACATGACCATAAGCTTCCATCAGCTTTGGAAAATCTGGTAATGAATCGACATACGAGCTTGAGTGACGACCTTCGTAGTTCATGTCTTGCCATTGCTTCACCATACCCAAAGCACGGTTATTCAAGCATAAGATTTTGACATTCAAACCATATTGCTTACAGGTCGACAGCTCTTGGATACACATCTGAATCGATGCTTCACCTGTCACGCAAACCACTTGCTTGTCTGGGAAAGCCAATTTTGAAGCCATCGCATACGGTAGACCAACTCCCATCGTACCTAGACCACCTGAGTTGATCCATTGACGTGGATGCTTGTATTTGTAATACAAAGCAGCAAACATTTGGTGCTGACCCACATCTGAAGTAATGATCGCATCACCATGCGTGACTTTATACAAAGCTTCAATCACTTGCTGTGGTTTCATGCTGTTATCGGTTGCTTCTTTGTAGCGTAAACCGTGTACAGC
>LULP01000383.1_pt1 | contig 15127 bp, 18 predicted proteins | sample 728111 | NCBI WGS metagenome assembly LULP01 (sample SAMN03860286, study PRJNA289734) | marine metagenome | biome: seawater column; feature: ocean; material: water; isolation source: Red Sea water column Station 149 - depth 25m | place: Saudi Arabia: Red Sea | collected 2011-10-15 | depth 25 m
ACTGTCTTCAAATCCATAAATAGGTGTCCACTTAAAATTTAGTGGACACTATCGCGGTATTAATGAGTTAGAAAAAGTGGGATTCAGCGGACGCTTACCGATCTCCCTTGCACGCTTTAAACTTAGCTCAGGATAGATACCTAATGCTTTAGACTTCCTTTGTCCATTTTCCGTGTATCTGACAGACCAATATTTTTTCCCATTCGGATCTATTCGTAAAGACAGACCATTACTATCAGAAAGGCGGTACTGTTTTTCCTTCGGTAATGCTTTTTTACACAGCACATCAGTAAGCGACATCTCTTTATCCCACATAATTAAACTTATTTAGTGGGTCAAATTGTCCCAATTTTGACCCACTAAAAGCAAAAATAGGGTCAAACAGCTTAGGATAGGGTCGGACAATACAGGCAATAAAAAAGCCTTAAACACTGATGTTTAAGGCTTTTTTAGATTCCGATGGATTACTTCGGAAAGAATTTTGGTGGAGGTGGCGGGATTTGAACCCGCGTCCGCAAGCACTACACTCGAGAATACTACATGCTTAGATATCGTCTATTATTTTAACCCAAAGTGACCCGACGAACAGGGTACAGTGAGCGATCTTCTAAGTTTGGTATAAAGCCCCGAAGCGTGACTCTATACGGACTTGTGTGCGTTCGCTTCAGTCGGGTTCACTGACCACAAGTATTCAGTGAAGCGGACAAGCTGCCCTTAGGCAGCTAGAGCGTAAGTTTCGTCGTTTGCGACTAAAAAATGCAAATTTGATTTACGAGAGAAAATGCGCTCTCGGCATGCATCTATGAGTTTCATCACCAGCGTCGAAGCCAATAACACCCCCAGATGAGTTGTGCAGTATAACACTATTTAAATAATGGGTATAAGTCATTTGTTTTTCAAGTGTTAAATGATGATTTTCCCATCAAAGACTTGGGGAATATTCGTACTTTTAAGCTTCTAGCAGTGTCGGGAGTTCTTGTCGATCAAGGTCATAAGCCTCTTTGTTATCCACACCTAGCGCAATTAACACCAACTCTGCCATTTCAGAACCAATTTCACGCCATGTTTTGTGACCTTCTAACACCATAAAAATGGACGTCAATACGCCACCAGCGATCATCGCCATCACTGCGATCAACTGTTCTTTTCTAAAATTATATCTTTGGAAATCTAAGCCTTGAAGCACATCAGGAACTGGCGAATCTTGTCCTGTCCATAGCCCAAGCATGGCTTTATTACTAAAGGCAAATTTGCAAATAAACTTCCCCCAATCTGGCTCTTCATGTGCTCGGCGAATATACATTCGAATCCCATTCGCAAGTCGAATCGCAGGATCTTCTTCATGTGCTAAACTTTTGATAATACGACTATTCATCTCTTCACTAAGCTGTGAAGCAATATCTTCAAACAATGTATCTGGACTTAGTCCATTATTATAAATGGTTCCTCGCGCTACACGTGCAGCTTCGGCCAACTCACTGACTGTAATCACTGTTGAACCACGTTCGGCAAACAACCTTAACGCCGCTTTGTGAACTCTTGATAGCGAAGAACTATGCGCAACCATGATTACACCTTGAACATTTCATGAATTATTGAACACATCATAGCATGTCTGTTCAAAGATTAATGCGTATTATCATTGGCTTACAATTTTACATTTCTTCTCGATTACATCTATTTACCTGATTTCACGCTCAATGCGTTGATGCCTTACTTAAGTTTTCAAAACCTTATTTTTATCATAATAAAGTTGCACAATCCCTAATCAATCATCATTCCGTCAACAAAACACTGTAATAACTCGGTGGTTGTACACAATCATTTCTTCCAAAATGCGCCTACATTTCAACAAAAAGGATGAAATTATGAAGCGTTCAGTAATCGCACTTATTGTTGCGTCACTCCCTATGCTGGCAATTGCTGCGGATGAATTGAATGGATCAGTGTGGAAAACTGTTGATGACAAAACCAACCAACCTAAAGCATTGGTGAAATTCAAAGAAAATGGTGATGGTACGCTGTCAGGTACCATTCAAAAAGTATTGGCACCTGATGCAAAACAAAAATGTACTGATTGCGAAGGTAAGTTTAAAAATAAACCGCTTGTTGGCGCAACGATCGTCACAGGTTTAAAAAACGTCGCAGATAACCAATATGCCAATGGTTCTATAGATTAATCTCGATTTCACATGATTGATTTGAAAAGCCCCTCAGTGGGGCTTTTCTATGCATTATTGGAAGGCGAGCTCAACTTAAATTAACGTCATTCACATACTTTGCATTAAAATCAATACAGCGACGATTGCTAACATTCCGCCAATCGCACGGTTTTTATTTAATTGTTCTTTGAATATTAATACCGCTGCCAAAACCCCCAAGCACACCACCATAATATTCATCGAAGCAAAAACCAATGCAGGACTATCGCTAAGCTCTCGATGTGCATAAAGATAGAATGCAATATTGGCAAAATTCAGCGCACCTAATATCACGCCTGCAAGTAAAGTCTTTAGTGTTAAAGCTTGTGATTGAAATAATGAAGTTATTAAACACAAGATTGCTGAGCAGATAAAAATCGCATTTAAGCTCATCGCAAACTGCAAACCTAGACCTGAAGTATATTTGAACAATAAATCAATCACGGCATAGCCAATCCATACACTCAAAATGCTCAGCCACGTTGCGACCGATTGACTTGATTTGGCACTACCCTGCCCAATCAGCATGATCAACACCGCAACCACACCAAGCACGATGCCGAAAATTTTAAGTGATGAAAATTGTTCTTGATAAATAAGCGTCGAAACTAAAATCGTTAAAACAACTGATAATCGCTGTGCAATCTCAGTTTTGATCAAACCTGCATGATGCAAAGCACGATCTAAGCACCAAAAGATACTGGGTAATATCACCGCCAAAGCGCCAACCAACCACCAAGAATTTTTAAGCTGAACAACATTGAATGTGGGTTTAAACCATAAAAAGCACAATACCGATGCGGTGATATAATTCAGGGTAAGTAAATGGAGAATATTCAATCCATACTGACGATAAAGCTTAAGTGCGATCGACACCGATACACTAAATAAGGCTGCGAAAAGGATAAATTGCATTTAAAATCCACAACTTTTAAACATATGTTTGATGTTGTAGAACATCACATGAATGACAACCACAATTTTGAATTTTAATGAGATTTAAAATTTTTGACCATAAAAAACCCATCTTGTGATGGGTTTTTGAGATTTTACATCGGATCATTCAATAGAAAATTAATAACGCTCAACCATTTTTTCCAATGAAATTGGACGGATCTTGCTGGCATTACCTGCGGTACCAAATGCAGTATAACGATCCACACAGACTTGCTTCATAGTTTCTACCGTCTTCGCCAAATATTTACGAGGATCGAATTCCGCAGGATTTTCAGCTAAGAACTGACGAACCGCACCTGTCGATGCAAGACGCAAATCAGTATCGATATTGATCTTACGTACGCCGTGTTTGATCGCCTCAACCAGTTGATCAACTGGCACGCCATAAGTTTCGCCGATTTTACCACCGTACTCATTAATCACTTTGAGCCATTCTTGTGGAACAGAACTTGAACCGTGCATCACGATATGGGTGTTTGGCAGTGCTGCATGAATCTCTTTAATACGATCAATCGCCAAAATATCACCTGTCGGCGGACGAGTAAATTTGTACGCACCATGTGAAGTACCAACGGCAATCGCAAGCGCATCGACATTGGTATCTTCAACGAATTGCTTTGCTTCTTCCACAGAAGTCAGCAATTGAGAATGATCCAGTACACCTTCTGCACCAACACCATCTTCTTCGCCTGCCATACCTGTTTCCAAGCTACCTAGACAGCCGATCTCACCTTCCACAGACACACCACAAGCATGTGCCATCGCAACCACTTCACGGGTAACACGCACGTTATAATCGTAATCTGTTGGGGTTTTACCGTCAGTACCTAATGAGCCATCCATCATCACCGAGCTAAAACCTAGCTGAATCGAACGCTGACAGATCGCAGGACTAGTACCATGATCCTGATGCATCACCACAGGAATATGTGGCCACTCTTCAACTGCCGCCAAAATCAAATGACGTAAAAATGGTGCGCCTGCGTACTTACGTGCGCCCGCAGAAGCTTGCACAATCACAGGCGAATTGGTTTCGTCTGCCGCCATCATGATGGCACGCATTTGTTCTAGGTTATTGACGTTAAACGCAGGAACCCCATACTCATGCTCAGCAGCATGATCTAAAAGTTGGCGTAATGAAATAAGTGCCATAAATATCTCCCAAAATCTAAACGCATTCTAACCCGATAATCATTCTAATTCAGCTAAAATCACGATTTATACATGTAAAAAATCCCCGCAGATGCGAGGATTTTAGAAAACTCAATTATTGCGCAACTTCAGTGCTTTCTTCAGTTTGCATTGCAGGATCAACTGCTGGGTCTGCGACTTCTGCATCCATTGTCATGGTTTCAGTGGTTTCCACAGATGCTGTTGGCTCTTCACCTTCGACTGCGATTGCTTCAGGCTCAGGACGATCTAAAGAATCAATCGCCGCTTGTTGCTCAGCTGTAACTGTTTCGTCAACTGGTGCTGTTGCTTCTGCTGGAGTTGCCTCTTCAGCTGGTGCTTCTTTTTTTGCACATGCCACAGTGAATAATGGAAGAGCGATTGCTAAAGCTGTTAAAAGTTTAATATTCATCAATTTATCCTCATTAAAAAGTTAAATTTCAAAAGTGAATTTCAGCCGACATGATAAAGCATCATGTGGTCTTTACCTTGTAAATCAACGAAAAACAAACAAAATTTAGTTTTTCGCTCGTTCAAGAAGTATTGCAACAGCAGGTAGAGTTTTGCCTTCGACAAACTCAAGGAACGCACCGCCACCAGTCGAGATATATCCGATCTGATCAGCCACTTGATACTTATCAATCGCTGCCAATGTATCTCCGCCTCCCGCAATCGAGAAGCCTGCGCTCTCTGCGATCGCCAATGACAATGCTTTCGTACCTTCACCGAACTGATCCACTTCAAAAACGCCGACAGGACCGTTCCACAGTATAGTCTTTGATTGCTTCAACAATGTTGCAAATCGTTGTGCGGTTTCAGGACCAACGTCAAGAATCATATCGTTATCACCAACATCGGCAACTTTTTTCACCACGGCGTTGGCATTGCCTGCTGAGCCTAGGAAATCATCAAAGTTGATTTCTGACGCATCCGTAACTACCACATCAATCGGCAATGGCACATCGACTTTGGCTGCGATTTGTTTTGCAGTGTCAATCCCGCCACCAACAATAAGCTGATTACAAATCGTAGACAATGAAGTTAATACATCCAATTTTGTCGATACTTTAGATCCTGCAACGATAGCTACCATTGGCTTTTCAGGGGTTTTCATAGCACGACCTAGTGCATCAAGCTCGGTCGCAAGTAAAGGGCCTGCAACAGCTTGATCGGCATAACGCGCAACACCTTCGGTTGATGCTTCTGCACGATGCGCTGTACCGAATGCGTCCATGACGAATACATCGCACAGCGCTGCATATTTCTGTGCAAGCTCAGGATTATTCTTCTTTTCACCGTGATTGAAGCGCACATTTTCAAGGAGTACCACTTGCCCTGCTTTGACTTCAACACCATCTAAATAGTCAGTAAACAGTTGAACGTCTTGACCTAATGCTTCGGTTAAGTACGCTGCAACTGGTGCAAGAGATTGTTCAGGCTTGGGCTCACCTTCTACTGGACGACCCAAGTGAGAAAATACCATCACCGCAGCACCTTGAGCGAGGGCTTGTTTGATGGTTGGAATCGCAGCACGTAGACGAGCATCACTGGTAATTTTGCCATCTTTAACTGGTACGTTTAAATCTTCACGGATTAAAACTCGTTTTCCATTTAAATCTAAATCAGTCATGCGCTGAAAATTCATCGACTTCTCTCATCATTGGTTAATTCAATTGCGCAAATTTTAAATCATTCTCATTAAAAAGGTAGTTCTATTTCGGTAAAATATGAAATTTACCGTCAATATCAATTATCATGATGGTAGTTCACCTATTCATTTTTCAAAGCAGGCTGTTTTTATGTCTTATCATCCCGACCCAGAACTCAATCGCCTCAATGTCTTGGGTGGCGCATTGGCTAGCTGTTGCTTTGATCCGATCACTGGTTATTATCGTGATGGTTTTTGCCATACAGGCTACGCGGATGTTGGATTACATACAGTCTGCGCACAGATGACTTCTGAATTTTTAAGCTTTTCACAACGTGTCGGCAATGATTTGACCACGCCATTGCCAGAAGTTGGCTTTCCTGGATTACAACCGGGGGATTTTTGGTGTATTTGCGTGACCCGTTGGGTAGAAGCCTATCAACATCAGGTTGCGCCACCTGTAAAAATTCATGCCTGTCATGAAAGTGTGCTGCAATTTGTAGAATTAGAAACCTTAATGGAATATGCCGTTTAATGACGCAGATTATCCTTGCTTCAAGCTCTGAAACACGCAAAGCTTTACTTGACCGTTTACAGCTCGATTATTTGGCGATCAGCCCTGATATTGACGAAAGCGCAAAGCCCAATGAAAATGCAGAACAACTTGCACAGCGTTTGAGTTTTGAAAAGGCATTGAAAATTGCCAATGATTATCCCGATGCGATTGTGATTGGTTCAGATCAAGTGGCGTATCTCGCAGAGTCTCCACAGCAATTCATCGGTAAGCCCTATACCGAACAAGGTGCAATTGCACAACTTCAACAACAATCTGGAAAAATTATCAATTTCGCCACAGGTTTGTCTGTGCAGTGCCTAAATCAACAATTTGAACAGACTTGCGTTGTGCCCTTTCAAGCCAAATTTCGTGATTTAAGTGATGATGAAACTCGACGTTATGTGACTATAGATCAACCTTTACATTGTGCAGGCAGTTTTAAAGGTGAAAGCTTGGGAATTAGCTTATTTGAATGGCTCAAAGGTGATGATTACACCGCATTAATGGGATTACCGATGATTCAATTGTGCTCAGTTTTACGTCAGCTCAATATTCAAATACCTTAGATTGCAAAATATTCAAACATAAAAAATGCCTACAATGAACGTAGGCATTTTTCTAACCAATTGACAATCTTAATCAAAAAAAATTAAGAGTGTTTATGGTAAATCTTATCCGCTTTTTCAAAACGTGCCATCGTTTCACTCGATGGTGTTTTTGAGATTAAGCTGACGAGGACAATGGCAATGGTCGATAAGATAAACCCAGGGATGATTTCATAAATTCCCGTACCGCCAAGCAGATTTTTCCAAAAAATCACAGTGACTGCGCCCACGACCATACCAGCAACTGCACCTGATAGCGTCATACGTTTCCACATCAATGACAAAATAATCAGCGGACCAAAAGCAGCACCAAAGCCCGCCCACGCATAAGATACTAAACCAAGCACTTTACTTTCAGGATTACTTGCCATGCCAATCGCAACTGCTGCAATCACCACAACCATGATGCGCCCAATCCAAATCAACTCGTTTTGCGAAGCATTTTTGCGGATAAAGACTTTATAAAAATCTTCGGTAATCGTCGTTGAACAGACCAAAAGTTGACTACTCAAAGTACTCATTACCGCTGCCAAGAACGCCGCAAGAATCACCCCTGCAACCCACGGATTAAAGAGGATTTGCGTCAATTGTAAAAATACCGTTTCTGAATTTGCAGTCACAGGTGCAGCCAAATCAGGGTTGGCTTGGAAAAATGCAATCCCGAAGAAGCCAATACCGACTGAACCCAGTAGACAAATGATCATCCACGTCATACCGATACGACGTGCCATGGTAATGGTTTTCACATTTTTCGCCGCCATAAAACGGACTAAAATATGCGGTTGACCAAAATAGCCTAAACCCCAAGCTAATGATGAAATAATCGCAACGCCACTCAGACCTTGCAACATTTGCATTGCTTCAGGGCGAACAGTTTGCACATAGTTAATCACATCATAGCCATCATTGCTGACCGCCAAATAAGCAAAAATCGGCGTTAAGAACAATGCAAATAGCATCAAACCTGCTTGGAAAGTATCGGTCCAACTAATCGCTAAGAAGCCACCAATGGTCACGTAGATAATCGTAGCAATCGCACTGAGCCAAAGCGCAGCTTGATAATCCATCCCAAATAGACTTTCAAACAAACGCGCCCCTGCCACCATGCCTGATGCACAATAGATCGAGAAGAAAATCAAAATAATTAACGCCGATGACACCCGTAAAATCCGCTTGTGATCATCAAAACGATTGGTGAAATAATCAGGCAAAGTCATCGCATTATGTTGCACTTCGGTGTGAATACGCAGTCTTCCTGCGACAAATATCCAATTCAACCACGCACCAATAACCAATCCAATCCCAATCCACGCTTCACTCAGCCCAGATAAATAAATTGCCCCGGGCAAGCCCATAAGCAACCAACCACTCATGTCCGATGCCCCTGCCGAGAATGCAGTCACCAAACTGCCAAAACTACGACCGCCCAAAATATAATCGGAAAAATCTGTGGTTGCCCGATAAGCATACACGCCTATACCAATCATCAACACAATATATAAAATAAATGTCAATACGGTTGGATCTAAATAATTCATCGATTTACCCTATCTTGAATTTGTTTTTCCTAAACCTCGCCAAAATGCCTTGACTAACGCAATTCGATTTAATTAAAAACTTAAAAAAATATCGTGAAAATATTTAAAAATTCACAAAATAAAGGCATCAGTCTATAACACTTCGGCAAAATGACCAAAAACAGTCGTATTCCAAACCTCAACTTCAAGGCGATTACGCATTGCAACTCATCGCTTCAAAGCGGAAAATACGCATATATTTTTGACTGCATTTGAATAATTATGTCTAAGCAAATTTCTCAACCACTTTCCATCTTAGGTGGCATCAGCGCAGAACAATTCCTCGCCGAATATTGGCAGAAGAAACCGCTACTTGTGCGTAATGCGCTACCTGAAATTATCGGTATGTTTGACCCAGATGACATTAAAGAATTGGCTTTAGATGAAGATGTAACTGCACGGTTAATTACCCAAAATGGTCAAAATCATGTTCAATGGCAAGTCAAAAATTCACCACTTACTGAAAAAAATTTTAAAAACTTACCACCTTACTGGACGTTGTTAATTCAGGCGGTTGATCATTACTCGCTAGAACTTGCTGAACTGTGGAAGCAATTTTCCTTTATTCCGAAGTGGCGACGAGATGACATCATGGTGTCCTATGCGCCAAAAGGTGGCTCGGTTGGACAGCATTTTGATTTTTATGATGTGTTTTTATTGCAAGGCTTTGGGCATCGTCGTTGGCAACTGGGACAATGGTGCGATGAATCCACAGAGATCGTACCCAATCAACCTTTGAAATTACTTACGGAAATGCAAGTGGATTTTGATGAAGTGCTTGCACCCGGTGACATGCTGTATGTGCCACCTCGCCTATCACATTACGGTGTAGCAGAAGATGAATGTCTGACTTTTTCTTTTGGTTTCCGAATGCCAAATCATGCGCAATTGATCGACCGTGTGAGTGATCAATTTGCAGATCAAGTCTTAACAAAGACACCAATCAGCGATAATCAACGTAAAGCTTCTCAATCTATTGGGGAAATTTCACAGCTTGAATTAGACAGATTAAAACAACAACTTTTACAAGCTATTGAAAATAATGCAGGTTTTGAATCTGCAGTGATGGCACTCATCAGTGAAGCCAAATATGCCGAGCATATTCCTGAGCCTGAAGAAATAAATCTTGAAGAGTTAAAAGATTATGCTGAAGATGGCTACGGTATAGCACTAGAACCAGCCAATCGCTTACTTTATCGTACACTAGATCATCATGAATCATTGGAATTTTGGGCAAATGGTGAGTTATTCCCAGTCGATTCTGATTCAATGCAGGTCTTTAAAACACTGGCTGATAGTGAACAAATTTTATTAAATGACTTAGCAAATCAGACAGCAACTTTTGACTTAATCGTCGAGGCGTTGAATTTAGGGATTTTGATGCTGATTGAACCTATTGAATCTGACTAAAGTCTTCAATACATCATCACCGTAGAAATTGATCAGCTATTTTTCCGAAATTCAGGTAGAATAGCTCGCCTATTTTTCCATCTTGATTTATCGCTGTTTAAGCCAATCTTTGTTTCCTATGCGCACTCAATCCATTCCTGTTACCGATCCTGCTGCAGGACTCAAACTGACCGAGATTTTCTACTCGCTACAAGGTGAAGCCAATGAGGCTGGTCATCCTACGGTATTTGTGCGCTTAACAGGTTGTCCGCTACGTTGTGTCTATTGCGATACCACCTATTCCTTTGAAGGTGGCACACGTTATGGTTTGGAAGAAATCATTCAACAAATTTCTCACTACAACGCTAAATATGTCTGTGTGACAGGTGGCGAACCTTTGGCACAGCCGAATTGTTTGGTTCTCCTCAAAGCCTTATGCGATAGCGGTTTTAAAGTATCATTAGAAACCAGTGGCGCACTTGATATTAGCAAAGTTGATACACGAGTATCACGCATTGTTGATGTCAAAACACCATCTAGCCATGAACAACACCGCAATCTGATTGAGAATTACTCACATCTCACCGCACATGATCAGATTAAATTTGTGATTAGCGATCGTGCAGATTATGAATGGTCAAAAGATTTCTTGATGCAACATCAGTTTGCAGATGTTGTGTCTACAGTTTGGTTCTCGCCTGCCTTTGCCATCGAAGGTGATGTACGCTTACCACCTTTGGCACGTAACTTGGCACAGTGGATCTTGGAAGATCAACTTCCTGTCAAATTCCAACTGCAATTACATAAACTGCTTTGGCAAGATGAAAAAGGACGTTAAGTGTTTAGCCCCATAGTCTTGTTTAGTTACTCTATCTTTGATGTATATTTTTGCGCCAAATTCACGATGTAAATTATGCTAAAATCTATGGCTGTTTTTTAGTGTGAATTAAGGTCGTGTTATGCGTCAAAGCGCCGTCGTCTTATTATCAGGTGGTTTAGATTCAAGTACTTGTCTCGCTTGGGCTGCATCGCAATATGATTGCTATGCGATTAGCTTTATGTATGGGCAACGCTCCACCAGTGAGCTTGAGGCAGCTAAACAACTTGCAAAAAAATACGCACTCGATCATCGCATCATCAATATTGACCTCGGTAATATCGGTGGTTCTGCCCTGACCGATCACAGCTTGGATGTCCCTGATCAATTGCAAGACGGCATTCCGATCACCTACGTCCCTGCACGCAATACGATTTTTCTTTCATATGCACTTGCATTGGCAGAAGTCAAAAATGCACAAGCGATCGTGATTGGTGTCAATGCGGTGGATTATTCAGGCTATCCAGACTGTCGTCCTGAATATATCGAGGCATTTACAGCCATGGCAAACCTTGCCACCAAGTCAGGCGTAGAAGGACATCCGATTACCATTGAAACCCCCCTGTTACATTTATCCAAAGCGAATATCATACGCCTTGGTATCGAACATGGGTTAGACTATGCCCAAACAGTGTCATGCTACCAAGCTGATACTGACGGTCGGGCATGTGGCAAGTGTGATAGTTGCCGCTTGCGCCATCAAGGTTTCATCGAGGCTGAGGTTGCAGACCCGACACGTTACGTGACTTAATTTTTTTAGAAAAACAGGTTATTTATGAAAAATATGATGTTAAAAACTGCGGGTGCATTATTAGTTGCTGCTTTAGCAGGTCAAACCTACGCAGCAGACTTAAGCAAAAGCACCAATATTCGTGGTGATTTAGAAAAGAACTGTCAAGGTTCATTTACCAAAGCAAAAGTATTGAGTTCAGCAGAAGCTTCAAAGTTTTGTAAATGTACCATTGACAGCCAAGCGAAAATGACCAATGCGGAAGAATGGGAAATTCAAAGTGCGGTCAATGCTAAGAAAGATCCACGCACCCTTCCAGTGGTGAAACGTACTGAGCAGTATATGAATACATGTGCAGGGTCAAACTTGATCAAAAAAGTACAAGCTGCTGCGGCTTCTGCTGCGAAGAAATAATGATGAAACCGTCATTTAAAGCCTGCTGAGATGCAGGCTTTTTCATTTAGAGTTCATCATACATCACAAGCATACCGACAAAATTCATTGAAAATAGAGGACATCACATGGCAGTTCAAATCGAAAAAAGTAAAGAACAACTCGAACAGATTCAATTACCAAACTTTGCTGTGGAAAGCACACAAGGTGAAATCAAGCTCAGCGACATTAGCGATTGGCTGATTATTTATTTTTATCCAAAAGATTCCACCCCAGGTTGTACGACACAAGCCAATGAGTTTAGTGGATTGAAAGATGAATTTGCTAAACTCGGTGTACAAGTCTTCGGCGTATCTCGTGACTCGATCAAAAGCCATGAACGCTTTACCGAAAAGCAAGACATTAACTTCACACTCCTCAGTGATCCAGATGAAAAACTCTGTCAGCATTTTGACGTGATCAAAGAAAAAAATATGTATGGCAAAAAAGTCATGGGCATCGAACGCTCAACCTTTATTTTCCATAACGACAAACTGAAAGCGAGCTTCCGCAAAGTCAAAGCAGCAGGTCATGCTGAGAAGATTTTAGAAGAAATTAAACAGCTACAAAGTGCTTGAGTTGGGGGTTTTAGGGGGCTGTAGCCCCCTAAAAATACTTTACGCCATCAGTCGTCAAAGGCGACTGATGGCGTGAAATAGATATTATATGATCTAGTAATCTCAATCTGAGCTTAAAAATAGCTACTACTATTGTTGATTGATGTCCATTTTGTCAGCCAATTTTTAGGCTTAAAATCATTCAAACAGATTCATCAGGTAAAATGACTGGTGAATCATCCTGCTGTTGAAAGGCATCTTGCAACAGTGGATACCATTCACTATTTTGAAATTCGATTAGAAACTCTTGCACTTCGGTACTTAAATGATCTTGATCAATTTCACCTTGATAATATTTGGCACGTAGTGGCGTCGCCGAAAGTTGGTTTTTTAAGTTTTCCAATTCAACCAATTGCCACGCTGGAAATAGCGCAAGATAGTACGAACTGTCATCTTTAAAGTGACCAATTAAGCCTGTTTTTAAATCATTTTTTTCTGCTTGATGATGTGTATTGATAAAATCTTCAACGCCGTCTTTTACGGCATTCACCCATTTTTCATCATCATAAAAGTCAATAATCGGCACAAAATGAATGCGTTTTTGAGTCTCATCATCAAAACTCGATAAAATCATTTGCTCACGCTCAGCAATAGAAAAAGGATTTTTGATGCTCCGCTCGTCTTGCGCTGAGCCAAGTACCAAAATCAAATGCTCGGACTGTGATAGCGCAATGTCCATGACCTCTCGATGTGCGACATGGAACGGTTGAAAGCGCCCAATGAACACCAAATAATCAAACACTTTGAACTCATGCGACATAAAAACCTCAATTTCTCAACTATACAGCGTGCATCTTCTTTGCTAAAACTACACTCAAGTTTTAAATCACTACGGATATGACAATGAGCTTAGATTGTTTAAACAATAGCAACCCACATTTAAAAGCAGAATTAGCCAATGGCATTCTCACCTTAGCGATCGACCGTCCAGAAGCCAAAAATGCGCTATATAGTGACTTATATATCGAGATCGAACAAGCATTGTATCAAGCGGATGCGTCAAATGATGTCCGCATTGTAATCTTGCGTGGTGCAAACAACGACTTCTCTGCGGGCAACGACATGCAAGACTTCGCAGCAAGCCTGAAAAAGAATATCAGCCCTGCGGGTGATGGCGCACCATTCTTGTTATTAAAGTCAGCTGCAAAGTTCTCAAAACCGTTGATTGTTGGGGTCAAAGGTGTGGCGATTGGTATTGGCGTGACTATGCTTCTTCATGCGGATTTTGTCTATACTGACACCAGTGCGGTATTCCAAATTCCTTTTGTCAGCTTAGGTTTATCACCTGAAGGTGCTGCAAGTAAATTGTTACAACAACGTGCAGGATATTTATTAGCTGCAGACTTATTGATGTCTGCCCGTAAATTCAACGCTGAAACTGCACTAGACGCAAAACTTGTCACTCAAATCGTTGACGATCCATATGCACAAGCTGAGCAAATGGCACAGCATCTCAACCAACTGCCTCTTGCTTCACTGAAACAAAGCAAAGCCTTGATGAAAGCAGATAAAGATGACATCGTGGCTTGGATTGATCATGAAGCTGAAATCTTTATGCAACGTGTCAAATCCCCTGAAATGGTCGAAGCATTGACTGCATTTAAAGAAAAGCGTAAAGCGGATTTTTCAAAGTTTAATTGATTGTTTTTTTCTTAAAAATATCAAGTTAGACAAAGCACATGATTTTAAGAATTGTGTGCTTTTTTAAATTTCTAGAATTTGTATAAACTCTAAAGCAGGCTCTTCATAGGGATGACTTGCCAATAACGCCTGTTTCACCGCTTGAGCAAACTGTTCTTCAACAATGGTTTCAACACGCCATTCTTCGACTTGTTCGAGCTGATCCACCTGACCAATAAAAGGATTGGCTTGACCCACTGGCTTGAACTGACCAAAGCCTTTGACCTGCCAAGCACACTCGGCATAATCACCAATACCGCCTGCGCCCGCTTGAAAAATCGCTTGCTTGGTTACTTCGAGATGCGATTCAGGCACATAATATATCAGTTTTAACATTTCACACTCTATTCAATCAGGGTTCTTTGGTAAAAATACCATTTTAACTTTGGAATCAAACAACATAGTGATGCAACAAAGATTAAAAGCAAAGTCTGAAAATAACCTAATAATTCCGCCAATCCACCGCTCACCACATATAGCCCACCACTCACCATACTCATGATCGCCACATGAAAGGTAAAATCCGTACCTGCCATATGCTGACGTGCATAACGCATAATCAAACTCAACATTGCCACCAATGCCAAAGCGGAGCAAAATTCCTCTAAAGCATTGGCAACATACAAATGAATTTGTGAAAATAAAATATGATTTTCAAAGAGATAGGCTAAAACCACATAATATACAA
>LULP01000515.1_pt1 | contig 15119 bp, 20 predicted proteins | sample 728111 | NCBI WGS metagenome assembly LULP01 (sample SAMN03860286, study PRJNA289734) | marine metagenome | biome: seawater column; feature: ocean; material: water; isolation source: Red Sea water column Station 149 - depth 25m | place: Saudi Arabia: Red Sea | collected 2011-10-15 | depth 25 m
GGGTGTAGGCGGGGTGGTGGTATAGATATATATAGGATTACCAGAAAATCTCCAAAGTCCTTGTTAACCAACTCTGGGCTATATTTTTGGGCTAAATATTCCGACAATATTCCTAGGAATACCCTAGGGGGTAGTTCTAAAAATAGGTTTAGTATAGGTGTAAAGGCCCCCCTGGGGGTTCCTATGAACATTATACACCCCTATTTCAATTTTGTCTACTACAATAATGTCGCAGATATACTTTTTTAAAAATAATCCTTGACAAAATTGCATATAAGCACTATAATAGAAAAGATATGCATTATTTAAGGGACACACACTATCATACTAAATACAAAACACACAGGGTCATCACAAATAATGCGTAAACTAAACAAAAAATTAATGAAAGATCTTCCATTTGAGGATATAATGGAAATAATTAATGCAAATCATGGATTCTTCTATAACGAAAACTCAAAAAAGAAACTTAACCGATATGCAGGAAAAGTTTCTAGACGTATTGTTCGGGGAAGCAAAAGGAAACCCAAGAGAAGCGGCAAGACTGGCGGGATATTCCTCCCATTCTTACCCTAAAGTTATAAGAAACTTGAAAAAAGAGATTACAGAATTAGCGGAGACACATTTATCTACACACTCTGCACAAGCGGCTAATAGGTTAATCACCTTACTAGATGAAGACGGCACTACTCCACAGGCAAGTATTCGTCTAGCAGCCGCTAACTCAATACTAGACAGAGTTGGCATTACAAAGAAAGATCAATTAGATGTAAACATGAAAGCTCTGCACGGTATATTTATATTACCAGCAAAAGATGGAACCGATAAAGATAAAAAAGAGAGCTAGAACTATACCATTTGGTTTTAAACAGTCTAGTGATCCAAATTATTTAGAACCCATCAAAGAAGAATTAGATGCTCTGGGTCAAGCAAGAGAATATTCAAAGACTTGCTCACTAAGAGAGACAGCATCTTGGCTACATAGAAAAACAGGAAGATACATATCACATGTCGGACTTAAAAAAAGACTCGCAAGAAATAGCACCTCCGAAACCAAAAAAGATAATTCAAAAGAAAGCCAAGAAGTCAACACAACAGATTCTAGCTCGCAGTCGTAAGAAAGTTGCAAAGGCAGAACAATCTCTAAGATCTGCCAAACAGTCAGCGGAAAATATTAAAAATAAACTGTTAACTATAGATAAGTCTTTAAAAGGAAAAGAGACTCAACTACTTACGGAAGATCAAATCGAGAGTGCTCCTAAAAATATACAAGAGCACATAAATCAGCAAGAGGTTATATTTAAACCTAACTCAGGTCCTCAGACAGAGTTTCTTGCAGCTTCTGAAAGAGAAGTTTTTTATGGTGAGACTTAATTCAAAAGTCTCAGCTATTATACTCGAAAGCATTTCCTGGAGCAAAATGGAGAGAACAAGAAAAAGAGTGGCGATTCCCATCAGGGGCAAAGATAGAGTTCGGATACGCAGAGAACATGACAGACGTTTTGCGATACCAAGGTCAATCTTACACATGGATAGGAATAGACGAACTTCCACAATATCCTTCGCCAGATATATATAACTTTTTAAGATCATCACTTAGAAGTGTAGATCCTGAAATACCAGTATACTTGAGAGCAACGGGTAACCCAGGTAACGTTGGTTCACAATGGGTAAGAGAAATGTTCGTAGAACCAGCAGATCCCAATACAGCTTTTGATGTAGGGATTGATACGCCTAACGGTAGAAAATATATTACTCGTAGATTTATACCAGCAAAATTACAAGACAATCCCTATCTAATGCAAACTGATGATTATTATATCATGCTTGCATCATTACCTGAAGTACAACGAAAACAATTTTTAGATGGAGATTGGGATGCATATGAAGATTCAGCTTTTCCAGAATTTAGTAAAACAACTCACGTGGTCGAACCTTTTGAAATACCTAGGAGTTGGTATAAATTCCGTGCTGCTGATTGGGGTTATTCTTCTCCTGCTTGTGTGCTTTGGTTTGCTGTGGATTATGATAACAATCTCTGGATCTATAGAGAATTGTATACCAAGAAGGTTACAGCGGATCAGTTCGCTAGACAAGTACTTACTTTAGAACAAGGTGAGTACATACACTATGGTGTATTAGATGTTAGTACATGGGCTAAGAGAGGTGATGTTGGTCCTAGTATTGCAGAGACTATGATACAGAATGGTTGTAGATGGAGACCATCAGATAGATCTCCAAAGAGTAGAATTAATGGTAAGTTAGAGATTCATAAAAGATTAAGATTAATAGATAAGAATCCAGGTATAAGAATTTTTAAAACTTGTAAAAATTTAATTAGAACTTTAGGAACATTACCCACAGATGATAAGAATCCTGAAGATGTTGACACAAATGCAGAAGATCATGCATATGATGCATTAAGATATGGATGTATGAGTAGACCTACACATCCTAAATATGCAGCAAGATTTAGATTATCATCAGTTCAAGATAACTATCATATAGTAGATAATAAATTTGGATATTAATGCCATTAAATAAAAAAGGTAAAAAAATTAAAAAAGCAATGGTAAAACAGTATGGCAAGAAAAAAGGCCAAGCTGTTTTTTATGCTATGGAAAATTCTGGTAAATTAAAAGGTGTCAAAAAAAAGAAAAATACCAGAAGTAAATAAAAAAAATTTTCCCTATCCGTTAGTTAGGATTTATTGGGAAGACATCATTGGTGAGACTAATTGGTCTGACATAGTTGATATTAAAAAATCTAAAACAGCAATATGTTGTAGTGTTGGATGGTTGGTAAATGAAAATTCAAATACAACAGTTGTAATGGCAGATTTTAGTTTTGAGGATAATGGTGATATAAAACAAGGTGGTAACTATACAACCATACCAACCAAGAATGTTTTAACAATAAAGAAAATTAAAATATAGGAGACAACATGGAAACTAAATTTGATCCAAAAGCAAAAGTTAAGCAAGGTCAGTTAAGTGATGGTCCTGATGGCAAACAGCCAAACAGGGAACATACTAATATTGACTTTTCTCAACATGCACCTAAGAAGTATCAAAAGTTTGAATATGACCCAGATATTCCAAGTAAACCTGGAGCAGAGCATGTTCAACAGTCATTATTTACTATGGCTGATGAAAAGGATTACTAATCATGGATGATAATAAGTTAGGGCCAAAAAGTAATTTTATACCTGAAGTTACTGCTGGGCTAAAAGAAGCTCACGATATGGTAATGGATAAATACAAAACAAAAATTAAAAAAGTTATATCTGGAGTAAAACATACTTTTAAGAAAGGTAAAGAGTATGGAGAAAAAGATATATTAAATGGAGGATAACAACATGATGGAAAGATACAAACAAGGGGAACTTGCACCTGATGCACCTAAAAGACCAAATGACCCTATGCAAATAGATCCTAGTTCAAAAATTGTACAAGGAGCTACAAGCGGTGATGGTAATGATGCTAAAGGTAAATCAAAATCAAAAGTAGACCCAGCAATCTTTAGAATGGCTGAAGAAAGAGATTACTAATCTAAATGGAAGAAGATAAAACTAAAAATGGCGGCTATGAAGCTGAGGGTAATCCTCTTGTTGGTTTTGTAAGAAGTAGATTTCAACAATCTGAAACATCAAAAGTATATGATGAAAAAAGATGGTTAAAGGCTTACAGAAATTATAGAGGAATATATGGACCTGAAATGGCTTTTCGTGAAAATGAAAGGTCTAGAGTTTTTGTTAAAGTAACAAAGACTAAAGTACTAGCTTCGTTTGGTCAAATAATAGAAGTTTTATTTTCACAAGGTAAGTTTCCATTAGGTGTTATGCCAACCTCTGTACCAGAAGATATTGCAGAAAGAGCACATCTAAAACAACAGCAACAACAACCTCAGCCACAAGAACCTATGAGTCCATATGGTTTTAATGGTGATGGAAGAATGATACCACCAGGAGCAACTGCTGATGAGTTGATGAAAAATGTTGCACAGGAATATTCTAATTTAGGATTTACTGATGGTCCTGCTCCAGCTGGTGAACCACAAATAGAACCAGCAAGAAAAGCTGCAGAAGCAATGCAAAAATTATTGCATGATCAATTAGAAGAAAGTAGAGCTATTACAATAATGCGCCATGTATTTTTTGAAATGGCATTATTAGGTACAGGAATATTAAAAGGACCTTTTACAGATTTAAAAGAATATAATTCATTTGACAGTGCAGAAGATGATGAAGGTAATGAAATAAATATTAGAGTTAAAAAAGTTAAAACTGTACCATCAATAGAAGCAGTATCATGTTGGGATTTTTATCCAGATCCAAATGCAACTAATATGAATGATTGTGATTATGTTATTCAAAGACATTCTTACAATAAACAACAGTTTCAAGATTTAATGGATAAACCTATGTTTAATGCTCAAGCAGTACAAGAGTGTTTAGAAATGGGTCCTAACTATCAAACAAGAGGTTTTGAATCATCTCTTTACGATAGAGAAAATATACAAAGTATTTATAAAAATAGATTTGAAGTTTTAGAATATTGGGGTATAATAGATAAAAAAACTGCAGATGAATGTGGTTTAGAATATGAAAGTACAGGTGAAGTAATATCTGTTAATGTATGGATATGTGGTAATAAAGTTTTAAGAATGGTAGAAAATCCATTTACACCAAATAGAATTCCATATTTAGTATGTCCATATGAATTAAACCCTTATCAATTTTTTGGTGTAGGTATTCCTGAAAATATGGAAGACTCACAACTAGTTATGAATGGTCATGCAAGAATGGCTATTGATAATTTAGCACTAGCTGGTAATTTAGTATTTGATGTTGATGAAACAATGCTAGTGCCAGGTCAGGATATGAAAGTATTTCCTGGTAAAATATTTAGAAGACAAAGTGGTCAAACAGGTCAAGCTATACATGGAGTTAAGTTTCCAAATACAGCTTATGAAAATTTACAAATGTTTGACAAGTTTAGACAGATTGCAGATGAAGCAACTGGTATTCCATCATATTCACATGGAGCAACAGGTATTCAATCTACAACAAGAACTGCATCAGGCATGTCGATGCTTATGGGTGCAGCAGCATTAAGTATTAAAACAGTTATCAAAAATATTGATGACTATTTATTAAAGCCCCTAGGAGAATCATTATTTTATTGGAACATGCAATTTAATGAAGATGCTCCACATATCAAAGGTGATCTAGAAATCAAAGCACAAGGAACTTCTTCTCTAATGCAAAAAGAAGTTAGATCTCAAAGATTAATGACATTCATGCAAACTGCATCTAATCCTGCGCTTGCACCGTTTGTTAGATGGCATACATGTTTAACTGAAATAGCTAAATCTTTAGATATTGATCCAGATCAATTAATCAATGATCCAGAAAAAGCTGCGATCTATGCACAAATAATGGGGATGGCAAATGGAAATCAAAACAATACAGCCGCTGCTGGAGGACAAGGTGAAATGGGACAGACTGGCCCAGTACCTACAGGAGCTTCGCCAACAGATCCAACAGGAGTTGGAGGTGGCAACATCGGAACAGGCAATGTATCGATGCCAGGGGAAGCTGGCTTTAGTGCGGCAAATACTCAACCTAGAAGAAGCGAACAGACGGAATAAACAATAATGGCTTTACAATTAGTATTAGATGAAAATGGAAATTATACTTATCAAGATCCTAGGACAGTAAAGCCTAGACCTATAATAAGTAATGAATTTGAAGCGTATGAGTCTAAACAAAAAACAGAATTAGCAGGTGATCCTAACATTGGAGAACAAACGCAACAACTTATTAGAGAAACACCTGGTCAATATACTACAACATTTAATGAACAAACAGGTCAATTTGAAACTAAAACAAAAGGTGATGCAGTAACTACTATACCTTTTCAAGCACCAACTGGTACGACTACAACACAACCACAAGAAACAGCTTTACAAAAAGTTCAAAGAATTACAGCAGCTACAAAACCATCAAGCCCAGTAGATTTTCGTGGTGAATTACAGGCAATGCAAGACAAAGCATTAAAAGCACAAAGAATAAATACTTTAATTAGAGGTGGTGTTGATTTAGGAGTTTCATATTTACGAGCAAGTCAGCCTTTAAATATACAACAAACAAATACACCATTATTACAAGTTGCAGCTACACCAATTGGACAAAGCACACTAGGTGGGGTTGGAGCAGCAGGTGCTGCAGCTTATGGAATTGGAAGTGCTTTTAAAGTAAGAGAAAAAAAAGGTATGGCAGCTGGTGCTAGTATTGGAATGGCAGTAGGAGGACCAGTAGGAGCAGTAGTTGGTGCAGTTGGTGGGGGTATAGCTGAAGCAGTTTTTGGTGGAACTGTAATTTGTACAGAATTATATAAACAGAATTTAATGTCAAAAGAAGATCATCGTTTAAGTTGGAATTTTACAATTGATAATTTTAGTGATACTCATATAAATGGATATTGGTATTGGGCAGTTCCAATGGTTAAACTTATGAAAAAAAATAAATTAGTTACAAAATTTTGGAATCATGTAATGTCTAATAGAACTAAAGATATTAAATGGAGATTAAAAAAAGGTAAATTTAATTTATTAGGAAGATTATATAGTATGCTAATAGAAAATGGTAGTTATGTTGTTGGTAAATTAATTTCTAAAAAATATAAAGAGGTATTAGTATAATGGCAATAAGTGATATGAAAGGCACAGTTACTACAACTGGCATGATGAATAAAGGTCCTGCAATGCCTAAAGGTAAAGTTGATCCTAAATTACCACAAGCAGAAGCACCAAAACCACAAGTTGCTACAAAAGTTAATAAAGAAATTCAAGGATCATCTTTAAGAGAACAATTTCCAGATGCATCAGATACTGAAATAGTATTAGCAGAAAGATTTAAAAAATTAACAGCTGAAGATAGAGCAGCCATAAGTGCTGTCTTATCTCCATCTGTTACATCAGCATTAAGTAAAATGCTACCTGAATTTGAGCCAGTAATGAAACAAATTGGTAGTAAAGAACCTAATGTAGTATTACCTGTATCTATTGTATCTAATTACGCAGTAAAAAGATATGGTGGAAATCCTGATGAAGCCCTTGCGGTTTTTATGGAAGATGTATCAGGTCAGATGGAAACACAACAAACAACAAATGTGCCACCTAGTCAACCTACAGAAACTGCAGGTTTAATGACTAGCCCACAAAATATGGAAACAGTTTAGAGCTACCCTTATCCATAAGGCACTCAACCCAAGAGGTAAAAATAATGGAAGAAGAAAAAAAAGTTTCTGAAGAAACTAAAGTTAAAATGCCTAATCCAAATCCTTACAAAAAGGATAGAGGAAAAGACGATGCTGAAGTAGAAGCATTTGCTAAAGGTGAATTAGCTAAGTTTCAAAGGGAACAAAAAGAAAAAGAGGCAACCGCAGCAACCGAACAGAAGGACACCGATGCATCTGAAGAGACTGCAGAAAAATCAGAAGTAAAGGCTACTCCTATCGCTGAACGCCCTGCTAAAGCTGAAGATCGTGTTTTTAAGAAACGTTATGACGATTTGAAAAAACACTATGATTCTACGCTTAATAAACACAAGGAAGAAGTCAGAACCTTGCGTTCTCAATTAGAATCAAGTACTAAACAATTTGTGCCACCTAAATCTAAAGAAGAATTAGAGGCATGGAGAAAAGAGTACCCTGATGTTTATGATATGGTTGAAACCATAGCCATGAATAAAGCAACTACTCAGACTGCAGATCTTGAAGATAAATATAAAAATCTTCAACTCCAGCAAGAACAAATTGCAAAAGAAAAAGCCGAAGTAGAACTTTTAAAATTGCATCCTGACTTTAATGAGATTCGACAAAAAGATGAGTTTCATAATTGGGCTGCAAATCAAGATCCTACTATTCAAGGTTGGTTGTATGAAAATACATCTAATGCTAAGTTAGCTGCTAGAGCTATTGATCTATATAAAATGGACAATGGTCAAAGTAAACTAACTAAAAAAGAAGAGAAGGATGTTAAAAAAGAAGCTGCTAAAGCAATTTCTAAAACAAGAAAAAGTACTGAGTCCGATATTCCTAAAAAGAAAGTTTGGACAACTAGTGAGATTTCTAAATTGAAACCTCATGAATTTGAGAAGCATGAAAAAGACATTGACCTTGCTCGTTTAGAAGGTAGGATTGAACAACGATAACAATCTAACTAAATAAACAAGGAGAAGCATTATGGCTTTTACAAACGCTAGTGGTTATAATAACCTTGCACAAGGTAATTTTACTCCACAGATCTTTAGTCAGAAAGTTCAGAAGTTCTTCAGAAGAGCATCAGTGGTAGAAGATATAACTAACACTGATTACGCTGGAGAAATCGAAAACTTTGGTGACACAGTAAAGATCATCAAAGAGCCTACAATCACAGTTAAAGATTATGCTAGAGGTCAAACAGTTGATACACAAATATTAGCTGATGACCAAATAACTATGACTGTTGACCAAGGTTCTTATTTTGCTTTTAAAGTAGATGATATTGAAGAAAGACAATCTCATGTAAACTTTGAAGCTCTTGCAACCTCTTCAGGTGCATATTCATTAAAGAAAAACTACGATTACAATGTATTGAAGTTTATATACGACAATGCAAGTGATGGTACGGGTACAGGAACTGATGCATCACCAATTGATGGTGATAATGCTGTAGATACTTTAGCAAATTTAGTATCAACTGCTAAAAAGAACTTGGACAGAAATGATGTGCCAGAAGATAACAGATGGTTAGTTTCATCACCTGAATTCTTTGAACAACTAAGAAAAGCAGGTGCTAAACTTTCTGACCAATCAGTAATGGCTGATGGTGGTTCATCACAAATCAGAAATGGTATGGTCACAGACAGACCATTATTTGGTTTTAATATGTACCAATCAAACGCAATTGCTGTATCTGGTGGATCAGCTGCAGCTCACACATTTGGCTCTTCTGGAGCAAATGAGCATGTGTTCTTATACGGACATATGTCAGGAGTTGCGACTGTAAATCATATCGCAAAAACAGAATTAATCAGAGACCCTGATTCATTCGCTGACGTTGTCAGAGGACTACACGTTTTTGGAAGAAAAATCCTTAGAAGTGAAGCAGTCCAAAGAGGCGTTATAACAATAGGTTAATTAGGAGGATTATAGAATACTATGGCTACATATGACTTAACAGCAGCAGGTGGTACTACTGGACATCCTGCTAATGGTAGAACACCTTACTTAGTTGAAAACACAATTGACATAGCAGCAATCAATGGTGACTCTGGAGCAGCACAAAATGATGTTCTTAGAGCATTAGACATCCCTGCAGAAACATTAATCATGGAAGCTGGAATCGAGGTAATCACAGCATTATCTTCTTCAGTAACTCTTGATTTAGGTATCACAGGTGGTGACGTTGACAGATACTATAGTTGCAAGTGCAGATACTTTAGACGTATTAGTACTTAGTGCAGACTCAACAGCGGGTAAAATCCGTGTGTTCGCTGTACTATGTGACGTATCAGGTGTTGACGAAACTGACAGAAATACAGACACTCAACAAGACACAGCAGTGTAATCTGTATAATTTTAAGGGGGGCTACATGTCCCCCTTATTATATTACCCCTTATAATATTTAGGAGATTTATGGCATTATATGATTTAACAAAAAAAACTAAAGCAAGTACAGGGCAAAAAATTACAAGATTAGGTGCACCTGATAATACTATGAGGGTTATTAAATTAGAACAAAGAATTAATAATCAAGAACAAAAACTTGATAAAATATTAGAGTTATTACAGAATGGCAACAACATATCTAACGCTGACAAATAGTGTACTTAGAGAATTAAACGAAACAGAGTTAACCTCTAGTACGTTTAGTTCAAGTCGAGGTATACAAACTGCAGTAAAAGATTTTATTAATAAAGGTATTCATGATATTTATAATGAAACAGGTGAGATACCTTTATTGTACTCTAGAACTACACAAGATTTAACTATAGGAACTAATGAATATACATTTCCTGCTGATTTTAGAAAAGCAGATATGGATTCATTTTCATTAAGACCAAAAGAATTAGTAACTAATGGTGAGTTTACATCTAATATAAATAGTTGGACAACTGGAGATGGATCACCATCACATACATCAAGTGGTAATGGTAGATTAAATTTAAATAGTGCAGCAGCTTATCAAGCTATTAACACTACAGTAAATAAAACTTATAGATTACAAGTTAGAGTTTTAAGTCCAAATAGTTCTAGCACTGCATTAATCGTAAGAGTTGGAACATCAGCAGGTGGAACACAGAATTTAAATACAACGCAAGATGTAACTAATTTTAGAGAAGGTGATATATTACAAACAACATTTACTGCAACAGCACAAACTTCTTTTATTTACTTAGAAGCATCTGGTGTTCAATTAGATGTTGACTATGTTAGAATATCTAGAAGTGATATTGCAACTAGAAAACTAGCATATATAACATATGATAGTTATTTACAAAATCATAAACCAACTGATGATACAAATAACCAAGGTAATTATTCTGTACCATTAAGAGTTTATATTTTACCAGATCATTCTGCATTTGGTGTAAGCCCAAGACCAAATACAAATGAATATGTTGCAAGTTATGATTATTATACAACACACACAGATTTATCTGCTCATGGTGATAATATGAGTTTACCTGACAGATTTAGAACTTTGATAGTAGATAGAGCTAAATACTATACATATATGTTAAGATCAGATCCACAACATGCACAATTAGCTGATAGAGACTTTCAAAGAAAACTTAGATTATTAAAAGTAGATTATGCAACTAAAAACGATTACATGAGAACTGATGTAATTGGTGAAAGTATTGCAACAAACATAGGAGGCAGAGTTAGCTAATGAAAGATAAAATTGAAAAAGATTTTATAGAACGTAATAAAGATAGAGATGCTTTATCAGAAGAAATGATTAAAGAGCTTAGATCAAAAGGTGGCGATAACATGAATGGTGAAGTAATGGCAGATGAAAAACTAATGGCTGGGATTAGTTTTAGAGATCTTAAAAAAATGCCTGGAACAACTATAACAGAAAAATTACAAAAAGCTGGTATAAAAAATATTCCAAAAACTTTAACTTTACAAAAAGCAATAGAGTTATTAAAAGAAAAATCAAAATAAATAAATGCCAACAACAGATTTACTAGTTTAACAGTAGACTGTTCTATAATATTTAATGGACAAATAATTGTAGCTAGAGGTGGTGATATACATAGAGGAACTACATCAGGTAGTTATACTACTTTAACTACAGGACTTGGAACTTCAACTAGAGCTTATGATTTTGAAAAATTTAATTTTGATGGCACTGATAAATTAGTTATTGCAACAGGACATTCTGCTGCACAAATAATTAATAGTAGTTTTGCAGTTGATGTTGTAAATGCAACAGGTGGCGGAACAGCTCCATCTAATCCTAAATTTGTAAAAGCATTTCAAAACCATATGTTTTACGCTGGTGCAACTAATTCACAAGAAGTTATATTTAGTGTGCCATTTGAAGAAGACAATTTTACAACAGCTAGTGGAGCAGGATCATTTAAAGTTGACTCTACAGTTGTTGGATTAAAAGTATTTAGAAATGAATTAATTATATTCTGTGAAGATAGAATATATAAATTAACAGGAACATCATCTAGTAATTTTGCTGTGCAAGAAGTTACAAGAAATATTGGATGTAGAGATGGTGGTAGTATTCAAGAGATTGGTGGTGATGTTATATTTTTAGCACCCGATGGATTAAGAACTATTGCAGGTACGGCAAGAATTGGTGACGTTGAACTTGGATCTATATCTAGACAAATACAATCTAGAATTGATGAAGTTACATTGGATAGAATATCTTCTGTAGTTATTAGAAATAAATCACAGTATAGATTATTTTACCCAGTAGATGCAACAGGACAATTATCATCAAAAGGTATTATAGGTGTATTAAAAAGTAATCCTAATAGAGGATCTATTGGATTTGAGTATGCAGATATGGTAGGTATTAAACCAGCTTGTACAGATTCAGATTTTATTAGTAATGTTGAAACACAAGTATTTGGTGGCTATGATGGTTTTCTTTACAAAATGGAAACAGGTAATACTTTTGCAACAGGTGCAACTACAGCTACCATACAAGCAGTATATAGATCTCCAGATATGGTTATGGGAGATCCAGGTCTAAGAAAATATATGCAAAGAGTTAATTTAAACTATGAAGGTGAAGGAACTTCTATTGATGCAAATTTAGCTCTTAGATATGATTATGATGATCAAAATACACCACAACCAGCAAAAATAGCATTACCTAGTGTAGGTGGTGCTGGACAATATGGGGCAGCAAAATATGGTAGTTCACTATATGATGCATCAGGTGTTCCATTAGTAAGACAATCAGTAGAAGGTTCAGGATTTGCAGTAGCATTACAGATCGATGATCAAAATAGTGCAGACTCATTTTCAGTTAAAGGCTTTCAATTAGAATTTACCCCAGGAGGAAGAAGATAATGGCAGGCTATTCAGCTCGACAATCAAGCTATACAACAGGTGATACTATCACCGCAGCTCATTCTAATGATGAGTTTAACCAAGTACTAGCTGCATTTAACGCAACTACAGGACACACGCATGATGGAACTGCGGGTGAAGGTGGTCCTGTTGGATCTATCAGAGATGCTGATAGTTTAAACAAAGTATTAGTTGATTCAACTAATAATCATTTAGAATTTTATGTTGAAGTATCTTCAGCTGCAGTACAACAATTAAGAATACAAGATGGTGCTATTGTACCTATAACAGATAATGATATTGACTTAGGAACTTCTTCTCTTGAATTTAAAGATTTATTTATAGATGGTACAGCAAATATTGATACACTAAGTTTAGATGGCACAGCTATTACAGCAACAGGTGCAGAGATTAATTTAATAGATGGTGGAGCTACAGTTGGAACTACAGCAATAGCTGATGGTGATGGTATTATTCATAATGACGGTGGTACTATGCGAGTTACAAGTGCTACTACATTTAAAACATATTTTCAAACTGGAGTTACTGCCGCAGCTATAGCAGCAGATGATATTTCTACAGGTGATGCAGCTGTTAGTTTAGAAACTAGTGCAGGTAATATTACAATCGATGCACAAGGTAACGATACAGATATAATATTAAAAGGAACTGATGGTAGTTCTGATACAACTTTTTTAACTATTGATGGTAGTGAAGCAGGTAAAGCAACATTTAATAGTGATGTAGTTGTTGGTGGAGATCTTACAGTAACAGGTGATGATATTATTATGGGTACTAACACTGCAGGTAATTTATTAATTGCAGATGGTACAAACTTTAATTCTGTAGCAGTAGGTTCATTATCAGAAATATCCACAGTTGCTAATGATGATGTAGATGATGTATTTTTAGCAGTTGATACTTCAGGTGGTGGTCTTAAAAAAATAGCTAGATCAGCAATTGTAGCAGGACTTGCTACATCAGGTGCAATATCAAATGTAGTAGAGGACTCTACACCACAATTAGGTGGTAATCTAGATATGAATGGTAATGATATTGTTACTACGTCAAATGCAGATTTAGAGTTAGCACCAAATGGTACAGGACACGTAACTGTTAGAGGTAATGATAATTCAGGTGCTATACAATTTAATTGTGAGTCTAACTCTCATGGTCAGATTGTAAAAGCTCAACCACACTCAGCGGGTGTAACAAATGAATTACTATTACCTGCTGGTGGAAACTCAACTTTAGTATCACTTGAATCTACAGATACTTTAACAAATAAAACTTTAACTACACCAGTTATAGCAGAGATAGATTCAGGATCTACAATTACATTAGATGCAACAACAGATATAGTTTTAGATGCAGGTGGTGCAGATGTAATATTTAAAGATGATGGAACTAGCATACTTACATTAACAAATAATTCTACTGATGTTGATTTTACAGTAGCAACACAAGATAAAGATATTAATTTTAAAGGTGATGACGGTGGATCAGGCATAACAGCATTAAGTTTAGATATGTCAGATGCTGGTACAGCTGTATTTAATCATGATATTAGAATAGCAGATGGTGGTCAAATAGGATCAGCTTCAGATGCAGATGCTATGACAATTTCAGCAAGTGGGGTTGTGACATTTAGTCAAGCACCAGTATTTCCAGATGGTGTTGTACCTTTAGTAGATTTAGATATTGATGGTGGTACAGACATAGGTGCTGATTTAACTACATCAGATTTAATTATAGTAGATGATGGTGCAGGTGGAACTAATAGAAAAGCTGCATTATCTAGACTTACAACTTTTATGACAGGTCAAGGATTTGTAACAGATGATCCTACAGCATTAGCAATAGCATTAGGATAAATAAACATTGACTTTTTTAAAAATAACGATATAATATATAGGTAAATAGGAGGATATAATAAATGGCAAATACTTTCAAAGTAGTGACTTTTGCAGCAGAACCAGCTTCAGCAGGTACACCTTATAAGATGTACACTTGTGCTGGAAGTACAACTACAGTTGTTCTTGGTCTTATACTTACTAATATTCATACTTCAGCAGTAACTGCAGAGGTAGAATTAGTTAGTGACACAGGCAATAGGGGTGGTGCAAATGACGTTGCTAATGGTACTTCATTTCTTGTTAAAGATGTGAATATACCAGCAGGAACATCACTTGAATTATTATCAGGTGGTAAAGTAGTTTTAGAAGCAACAGATGAAATAAAAATAGATTGCTCTGTAGCTGATAAACTTTCAGGCACGCTATCAATAATGGAGATAACGTAAGATGGCGTATATTGGTCCATTACCAGCAGAAACATTTACTTCATTTGCAACTCAAGAATTTTCAACGAGTGCTACAACCTCCTACACTTTAGATCATGCGGTTACAAATGAAAATGAAATAGCGTTATTTATTAATAACGTAAGACAACAACCTGGTTCAGGTAAAGCGTATACAGCTAGTGGGACTGCACTTACATTATCCGCAGCTACAGCTAGCACA
>LULP01000612.1_pt1 | contig 14974 bp, 19 predicted proteins | sample 728111 | NCBI WGS metagenome assembly LULP01 (sample SAMN03860286, study PRJNA289734) | marine metagenome | biome: seawater column; feature: ocean; material: water; isolation source: Red Sea water column Station 149 - depth 25m | place: Saudi Arabia: Red Sea | collected 2011-10-15 | depth 25 m
GAGTCTAGATTGAGTTGCGGGCATCCGTCGAAGAGGAAATGAATGGGCAGGTGTGCAACGGGTGTCTGTCCATGATGGACTACGAATGCCCCGGAATCGGTGAACTCACCGACTGCTGTTGCCTCGACCTCATGTAGACTGGCTAGGGCCTCGAACTTCTCACAGTCGTCTGGTCTGACTCCTACTGTCATCCTCTCCTGGGACTCCGAGACCAGTATCTCCCAGGATGAGAGTCCTGCTTGTTTGAGTGGGACCTGCCCTAGGTCGAGTTTGGCTCCGCCTGTGAGTTCGGCCATCTCCCCGACACTACTGGAAAGTCCTCCTGCGCCGTTATCCGTTATTACCTGAATTAGACCCTCGTCTCTGGCTTCCAGAATCATGTCTAGCATCTTTTTTTGGGTGATGGGGTCTCCAATCTGGACTGCTGAGCTAGGGCTCTCTTCAGTTAGTTCAAGGCTGGAGAATGTCGCTCCGTGGATCCCATCGCTTCCAACCCTGCCCCCTACCATGTAAACGATGTCCCCTGGTTTGGGCGTCTTCACGTGGCTCTCTCTTCCGTCTGCGAGGGTTCGGGGCATGATTCCAACTGTACCACAGAAGACCAGGGGTTTTCCGATGTATCTCTCGTCGAACACTATTGCTCCGTTGACTGTAGGGATCCCTGACTCGTTTCCACCCGATCTTACTCCTGAGTGGACTCCTCTGAAAACCCTTGAGGGGTGAAAAAGTCCGGGGGGGATTGTCCCAGAGTAATCGGGCGGCCCGAAGCAGAATACATCTGTATTGGCTATGGGCCTGGCCCCCAATCCGGTTCCTAGGATATCTCTGTTCACCCCCACAATTCCTGTAATAGCGCCACCGAATGGATCCAGAGCACTGGGGCTGTTGTGCGTCTCGGCCTTTATGCAAACACTCCATTCATCATTCCAGGAGATAACTCCCGAATTGTCATGAAATATGCTTAGTAGCCAATCTACCTCTTTTTGGATATCCAGCGTTGGCTGCATTATGTGGGTCTTGAATAGGGAATTGATTATACTGTCCTCATGCGTTGTTTTGTCCACGTGTCTGATCTTCGCAGCGAATATCTTGTGCGAACAGTGCTCTGACCATGTCTGGGCAAGGCACTCTAGTTCTGCGTCGGTTGGTCTGTCCGATTGTAGTCCCTGTTCGGTTCTTTCGGCCCTGACAGCAGGATCTCTGTAGTGGCTTTGGATGGCTTTCATCTCTTGTAAGTTTAGAGCAAGCAGTCCTCTTTCGCTAATTTCAAGCAGATCGTCGTCACTAACCTCCAAATCTATCGTCATCGGTTCCTTGAATATGTTTGGAAGGACCTCTGGAAATCCGAGCTCCGGCCAGTGTCCCTTTGAGCACCCATTTCGGTCTGCCACGGACGCTCTCTCTATCATTGGGTTGTATAGGGTCGCAGCCAGCTCTGAGGGGGAAACTGTGCCTTGTACTCCCCAGAAGGCATAGGTCATATACGTTGCAACTCTAGCTTCTTTCTGCTCTGGAAATAGCGTTGTCAGACCGTCCAAACAGGCCTGGGCGGAGTTGTCCGTGACGCCTGGCTTGAATCCTATCTGGATCGCTACCTCTGGTGCTTCATAGAAGTCGTCTAGTATCCTTGAGTCCGTTGCAGCGACCTCGATTACTGGGTCTGCAAACAGGTCATAGGTCAGGGTTTCTGCCTGTGCGTCTGAGATTGTAGATCTAACCTGATATCCCATGATGACCCTGACGGAGTCTACTTTGATTCCATGATCGGTCTTTAGCATGGAGCGGACGTTCTCACCCCTGGAGTCTGGAAGACCTTCGAGATCCTTTGTAGTGACTTCGAATATCCTGACATGTTCATCTGATGACATGGATTCACCTACGCCAGAAAGGCCTCACTCAATCTCCAACCAAGCCAGGCAGTGAGCGGTGCTAAGAGATTTAGTGCAATGTAAATCGAGGCTGCTGAGGAGCTGCCCGATTCGATTAGTCGTACGCTCTCAACCCCGAATGCGGACATGGTCGTGAAGCCCCCCAACATACCCGTGCCGAAGAGTAAAATCGTCTCAGTTTGAAGGGTCGCTGCCATCATTGCTCCTAGAGCGAAGGCCCCAAACAGATTTACCACGATTGTGGCCCATGGAACCTCTGATGCTCCGTCTGAGGGCATCGCTTCTGACACTCCCCACCTTGCCACTGACCCGATTGCGCCGCCCATACCTACCAACACAGCTGGATGCATGGCCCGTGCGAGAACAGACGGGGCTTGATGTTTCTTGGAAGAGGAAAGACTTGACATAGAGGAAAGTACGGGACTAATTGATGAAAGCCGAGGAAGCTTGGGGGGCTAGATGGGCCAACTGCGCTCATCCTCTTTCTCACCAGTTCATGTCAATAGCCTGTGAAAAGGAGTCTTTGGTCGTGTTAGCAGCGGACTTGCCGACAGTGGAAGAGATTGTCCAGATTGTGGAAGATGTTGGTGATCATGTTTGCGCTCTGAAGACCCATGTAGACATGGTCAAGGATTTCAATTTGGAAGACTGGGGGGCTGTTATTGATGCTGCACGTTCCAAGGGGATGTTGCTGTTCGAAGATAGGAAATTCGCTGATATCGGAAGGGTTGCTAAGGCCCAGATGGGGGGACTGTACGATATCCGAGTATGGTCTGATTTGGTAACGTCGCACAGTGTTAGCGGTCCTGTTGTAGTAGATGGGATTGCTGAAGCATGGGATGAGGTGGAAAGGGTAGGGGGAGTCTTGCTTCTAGCCCAGATGTCTAGCTCTGGAAACCTACTCGAAGACTCGTATACGGACAAGACTCTGGAAATGCGCACGGCCTCTCCGCACGTTATCGGCTACATAGGTAACGGGAGCAGTCCGACCGAATTGGGGGATTTGAGGAGCAAGGTAGGAGAGGGGAAGATGATCTGGACTCCGGGGGTTAACCTTAGGTCGTCAGAGGGTATCCTGGGACAGAGATATGGAAATCCCTCAGAAGCAGTAAGAGCGGGTTCAGATGCGATAATTGTGGGTTCTGGAATTCACGGAGCCACGGACCCACTCGCTGCAGCAAGAGAATATGCATCAACCTCTTGGGTTGCCCTTCTGGAGAGGTAGGATGGACTATGCGACTATCGCAGCATGGGGCTGCAATACAATTGTCATTCTAGGAGTAGCGTCGTACATCGTCTTTGAGATACTGAAGAGGTGGAGGGTCGGACTTAGGCTATCTGCTCTGGATGAGAGCCTACTACACGATGAAGTGGTGACAGTGGAAGTTGTAACGGATGCTCCTCAAGGTAGTAGTTTTGTTGCTGGTGCAGTAGCCGAGTTCGTTGAAGACCGTCGGAAATACTAGATTTCTACTAGGTCGAGGTAAAGTGCGGCTGCCAACCCAGCCAGTATGGATATGGTGATTATTGCCAGAGCAAGAGCCTTTCCCCTCTTCCTCTTCGATGCTGGTGGTTCCGGTAGTGGTGGTGGTAACACATTGGGAGCGGACGCGTGTGTCTCGGCGCTGTCGGCGATCAGTGGTATTGGGGGCTGAGCGGGTTGTTCTTCCTCTTCGACATCGGGATAGAGTTCGTCAAGATCCACCAGTCCTGGTGCTTCGGGAATAGGGCCGTTCATCATTACCCATTTCTGATCGATATCGCTTCTGGTGAGAGGTGTGACCAGGACTGCGACGGCACCTGCGGAATATGCTGCGTCGTTGGCTTTGGCTAGTCGTGACTTGCTGACAACGAATATCACTCTTGCCTGGGGGTCGCTCTCACGGATCTCCAGCGCTGCGACGTGTCCATCCATTGTCGGTAGATTGAGTCCCATGAAAACCATTTCTGGCTTAATCCTAACATACTCGTCTACGGCCGTATCCCCATCGTTGCAAATCTCGGATTCCCAACCCCTCTGGCTCATTATCGATTTTATTCTGTTCGCTGTGATACGGTTCTCGTGAACGATGAGGGCCGTGAGCTTCGACTCAGTGTCCATCAGAGTGATCACAGGGGTTTCGACTCAATAAGGAGGTGGTCGATCGCTCAGGAAATAAGTTGGTCTACTAGCCAGTTAGGATTGAACGGCTCCAGATCATCATATCCCTGACCGGTTCCTATCAGGACAATCGGCCTTCCAGTCGCATGGGATATAGAGAGGGCGGCGCCCCCTCTTGCATCTGTGTCCAGTTTGCAAAGTGCTGCTCCGTCGAAGGACAGCCTTCTCTGGAACTCTATCGCCTGGTTTACAGCATCGTTACCTGCAAGGGCATCTGCCACGAATATCACTAGGTGGGGTTTTGTCACTCTGTGGACCTTCTGAAGCTCTTCCATCAGATTTGCCTTGTTCTGCATTCTACCGGAAGTGTCGATGATGACTACCTCGTCTCCCCTGGCCCTAGCGCTCTCAATCGCATCCCTAGCAACCGCTGCCGAATCGCCCCCCCTTTGGCTCTTGATGCATCTGACGCCCAGGCGATCGGCATGAGCGGCCAGTTGGTCTATTGCACCAGCTCGGAATGTGTCCGCAGCGGCGAGAACTACGTCGAATCCCTGGTCGTCCAGCCTCTTAGCGATCTTCGCTGAGGTCGTGGTCTTACCTGTTCCATTGACGCCCACCATCATGATTACTACAGGCGAATCGGATGAGACTAGGTCTCTGATGGTCTTGTCGAAGTCCCAATACCCTGATCTGAGCAGAGACAGAATGGCGCCTTTTAGCGCCCTTTCCACTACCTCCTCGAACGGGGCACTACGACCTACTCGGGATCCGATTAGGTGCGCACGGAGGCTGTCAATCAGATCAGAGGATGCCTCGTGACCCATATCCGATGAGAGTAGTTCGTCCTCCAGATCCTCCAGAATCGAGTCTAATACGGGTCCTCCGCTGATCACCATCCCTCCTCTGTTTGTCTCGTGCTCTGAAATGTCTATCTCGAACTTCACGTCGGATTGGATTAACCTCCTCCCGGTGGTTGAATCCATTGCATTACTCTCTATTGGAGGTTGTAAGGGGCTTTCTGCATCTCTTAGTGCCTGATCTCTTGCTGCGAGCTTCCTCTCCTTGGGACTACTTGGTTTTTGGAACGGGTCTTCGACTTCGTCTTCAAATTCGTCCCATTCGCTTTTTGGTACAGTTTTCGAGTTTCCTTCCTTTCCAGAATCCTCTTGTTCCCTGGTTTTCCTTATGTCCTCTTCCAGTGATAACCGGTTTTGTAGTGCTTGCTCCGCTTCCGCGGACCCGTCCTCGGCAGTGATACCATAGTCCTCGTCGGCTTGCTTAATCTTCATTCGGAATCGGTCGAAGAGCCCCATGTTCAGTCCTCAGTCATCCAGGGTTAGCTTTCCCCTCTTCCTTCTGGGCTTCCGCTTATTGGGGGCATCCGTTGATTGCTGTTTGTCGTTCGGTGCTTCTTCAGAAGGAGGTTGTGCTCCCTCCACGGCGTCATTGAACCTAGTGGCCAGTTCTACAACGTGTTTTTCCAGTTCTTGATATTCCTTTCTTAATGATTCCATGATATCATTCAGTTCCTCATTTCTCTTGCTCAGAATCTGAGCGGCTTCCCCTCTTGTTTTCTCGGCCTGGATCCTGCTGCCAATATCAATGACTGCTCCTCCATCGGGAGGAATGTCAGCGACAAGTTGAACTCCTGCCCCTAGAGGAATCATGGCCCCATTGGCTCCATCTTGTGATATCGACAAGAGGGCTTCCAGTGCATGCTCCTGTTCCACCTTTATTCCTTCGAGGTTTCGAAGCTGTTGCTCTAGGGCTTGGAGCCTCTCCCGGTTAACCTCAACCAATCGGGCAATCCTCTGAAGCTCGGTCCTGTCTGGCTCCGTCATGTTCTTCGGGATGGACGGAGTGCAATGAATGCGTCGCCGTGATTTTGCTTCATCAATTTGGGATTTCGGAATAGGTCCTATTCTCCGTCCCAGATCCCTTCTGTAATCATGAAGTCCATCACCCTCTCAGAAACGTTGGCTCTGTTGCCCCCTCTAACTCCGGTGGCAGAGACCTCGAACACCTCAGCTGGAATATCCTTCGCCTCCCTTACCTCATATCCCACTTTGCGGCCATATGAGACGGCCTCGATATCTGGCATTATCCATGCCTCTACATCCTCATCTGCGTACCTGTGCTCGATCATTCGCTTGCGAAGGAGGGCGGAGTACGGGTCCTTCTCAGATACTGGCGTGTCCCTAATGCCAACTACTACCTTGTTGCCTAGGTCTAGTTCCTGTTGGATCAGCCATTCATGGCCTACGTGCAATGGTTGCCAGCGGCCCGGGAGCAGCACGGCCTTATTTTTCTCGAAGAGGTGGGATAGTTGGTCCACCATATCATCCACCGTGTGACCGTCTTCCCCGCTAGAGTCGAGTGTGAAGTGGGCACAATTGGGTTCATCGAATGGATCCGAAATACCAGTGAAATTGGATATCGCCCCCGATCTAGCCTTGGCGTACAGTCCCTTTACATCTCTTTTCTCGCAGACTTCGAGAGTGGTAGAGACGTGGACCATGACTGAGTTTTTTGGAAGAATGTCCAGTATCTTCTCTCTGACGCTCTCGTAAGGCGTGATGAACGAGCATATCACCGGTGTGTGCTTGGACAATAGAGTGGCCATCTTTGCAATACCAAGGAGGTGTCTTTCCCTTCCCTCTCTAGAGAAGTCTTGGTTTGAGAAGAAATCCCTGATGGTGTCGCCGTCCAGAAGTTCGGCTCCGTACCGCTCGCAAGCAGCCTCGGCTATGGTTGTCTTTCCGGCCCCTGAAAGCCCAATCAGCCATACTACCTTGTTCCCCATGATGGAATCCCTGTGTGCCGGCGACTCGCGTCGGTCATTTAATCCTGATTCTGAGCCCAAATATCGTTCCACTTGGAACTGCATGTGACCAAGAAGTATGGATTCAGCACTTCATCGACTAAATCGTACACCAAGGGTTCGCACTGTGGCGATAGGACGAAACCCCCTGCTGCTTCCACAACAGCATGGGCTGCGGCTATGTCCCAGCAGGAGGTTGGGCCAAATCGAGGATACAGGTCCGCAGAGCCTTCTGCAACGATACATGCCTTGAGGGATGAGCCCATTCTCACAAGTTCGTGGTCTCCTAATTCCCTCGCGAATTTCTCATCTCTTTCCGCTCGGTGGCTTCCACTTGCTACGAGCCGTGGTTGGGTGCTTGTCTGTTTTTTTACCGAGATTTCCGAGGTTTCTGCGTCGGTGATTTTGGTTGCTGGAACATCAACCCCTCCGAACCAAGTCGTTCTATTCACAGGGGCGTGAACTACTCCGAAAATCGGCTTCCACTTGGGACCCATCCTCTTCATCAGAGCGATGTTGACTGTGAACATTCCATTTCTTTTGATGAACTCCTTGGTTCCATCAAGTGGGTCTACAAGCCATGCTAATTCACTTTTTTTTGGATCTCCTACCCTTCCCTCTTCGGAGACCACGGGAACTTCTGGATTGATGGTGGACAGGCCTCTGATGATGGTCTTGTGCGTCCATTATTGACAGACCGGCCTCGATGGCGATTCCCACGATTTCAAAGTGGTCAAACTGCATAGGGCCCCCTAGAAGTCCTCTAGACTGTCAGCGGATTCTTCGAGGTCTTTCCTCGCTTCTTCACTTAGATAGAACAAAAATGGGTCCTCGTCTCCCATAATGTCCTTCCAAGAGGACATAGCCCTAGCCCAAATCTCCTCTCTCGAGTTCCAATCGAGCATTCTGTCTACAAACTCGCAGTATCTTTGTACCTCCTCGTCCTCCGGAGCAACCCTACGAAGTATCTCATTTGTCTGTGCGATCACTATCCCCCAGGTTGGGTTCAGCTTGTATGTGGAGAACGGGTTCCTCTCCTGGTTTACTGTGATGTGGTCTCTCCAAAGACCGAATGTCACGTCGTATGAGAAGCCCGCGATCAGTACAATACCGAGAACTAGGACGGCGATTGAAATCAGGCCGAGGTACGTCATTGGGATGAATAGAAGGGTCTCATCCGAATTAAATCTCCAAGAAACATAGGGCCACACCAGGAGAGTGATTGTTGCCGTCCAAAAGCCCAAACTGATTATTGCTTGGCTTTGCTGGATACGCCAGTATTGCCGCATTGCCCACTTCTGCATATTATTGCCTCCACAGCGCCCCCTTTCACCATTGCCCAGCTAAGTACGGAGAAACCCACGAAATGGGTTCTTATTCTTCCTCGCTCTTGGGTTGGGTTCCTCTGTAGTCAGAATGAGTTCCGAAGTGAGCGATCACTCTGGGTGCTGTCGATTCGGAAGGGTCTATCTCGGATAAGTCATCGATTACAACGAAGCGTCTGGTCACCCTATGTCTGCTTCCAAAGTTGGATAGCACTCGCTCCATAGCATCGTCCTTGTTTGCTGCTACCACATCGACTGAGTATGGTTGGACCCTCTTCCCCGCTCTGAACGTGCCCGTCGCTCTGAATACCTTCATGGCGCGGCCGAGATAGGGTCCCGATTTAACCGAAGCGGGTGAGTCGTTCCTCAAGGTTCAAGTGAACGTGGGTTTGGTAAGATCCGAGCCAGTATGACTGTGAACACTCCCTCGAAGGATGATGGGCGTGGCCTTCGGGAGCGTTTGGAAGACATACCCAGGGGGAGGCTTGTAGACGAGGTGGTGTCCAGATGGGACGATATGATTCGCCTGGAAGGGGAGATTGCAAGCCTGAGGAGAAGGGTGAGGGAGGCAGAGTTGGTAGCGAAGGGTTCGACTACCGAGGGACCGCTCTTGAGCGATTTGGAGGAGAGGCTGAGGGTCGCTGACTCGAGGGTTAGGCAGCTGGAAGGGATGGTGGAAAACGAGAAGGCGCGTAGAATGGGGGCTGAGGCAGATGCTGACAGGCTCACAGAGCTCCAGGAGGAGAATGCAAGGCTTCTGAGGAATGAGGAGGAGTTGCTACTTCTTGTTCTGGATATGGAGACGCAAATCGATCGCCTGTCCGCATAGGGGCGTTTCATTCCTCCGAATCGCTGGGATGAGGGATGTCTTTGTCGTCATCGATGACGGCGGTTGAACCAGATAGGAGGCCGGCAATTCCTACAAGGGTCAGGAGTGCTTTATCCCATCTTGAAGCGGGTTTATCCGACTCGGGCAATAGATCTTGAATCTCTGGGAAGAACGGTTCGATTTCCCTGTTATCGAACCACATGGAGCCGCACTTCAGGCAGCCGTCAATCTCCATTGACGAATCCTTGCTCGTCGGCACCGGCCCCTTGACCATCTCACCATGGCAGGTCGGGCAGCGGTAGCCTGCGCTCTTTCCGTTGAAGACTCCGTTGCGAAGGTTCCTCAACGATGTCTGTCTGATGTTGGCATTCAGCCACCTATCGCTAGCCAGGATCCCGAAGCAGTAGCTACAGTGATGCATGTGTCCAGCAACAATGTCTCCATGTGCATCCATTTCGGAGTTGCAACAGGGGCAGGTGACCTCGGGCACGCTGGTGGAGATGTGGTTACAGGTTTGATAGTGTCTGAGTTTTGTTCATCACCGAATGCCTTCTATTAGGTCAGTGAGTACTGCCTGAAGCTCACTCGCATCATCATATTCCTCAGTAATATTGCCGGTGATAATCCAGTCCGCCCCCGATTCTGCTGCGGTTCTCGCCGACTTTGCATCCCTGATTCCGCCACCCACGATTATAGGAAGTTCGCAGGAGTTACGGGCTGTCTTGATCAGTTCAGGATTCACTGGGTTCCGTGAACCGCTGCCGGCCTCGAGGTACAGCAATCTGAACCCCAGAAATTCTGCGGCCATCGAGTATGCGGCCACTCTTTCATGATCATCGTATCCAATGAGGTCCGCCTTTCCTACCTCTCCTGCCTTCCCACCCGGCTCGCATATGAGGTAGCCCATTGGAACTGGTTCGATTCCTGATTTTTTGACGAATGGCGCTCCTCGAACCTGTTCTCCGATGAGGAATCTGGGGTCCTTGGAGTTCATCAGCATCATGAAAGTAATTCCATCTGCATCGGGGGAGAGGGCAGCGGCTCCTTGAGGGAACAGAACAACCGGAATCTGGCTGGGATTCTCGTCCGAATCGGAGTCCTGAGTCGAAGCCCACGTTACTAACTCTAGTGCCTCCTTTATTGAGACGATTGTGGCATGAACGTTCTTCATATCCGTATCTGAAGAACCACCGACAAGAATCATTCGTGAGCCGGCGTTGGCAGCTGCGAGAGCCCTATTGGCTGCTACATCGGGAGACTGGTCGGCCGGGTCGATAACAATCGCGTGCCTAGTTCCCTGCGCTCTTTCACACATATACTGGCTTAACAGACCCATGCGCACTACCTACTCACTAGGGGTGCTCTGTATTATTGTTTCAATAATATTTTCAGCGCGTTCCTTCCCCAACTCCACCTGATCTCGAATAAATGAATCGGGGTTCTCCCCTCTCCAAATCATTGTCTGTATCCACTTTCCGGTTTTTTCAAGCTCTTGACTGCTCCAAACCTCTGTAGTTCCATCTGGTCTAGAGCCCTGACGAAGCGTATCAGGAGAGTCCTCAGATCTACAGACGCCCCCGTACCATTGGGCCTGACCACTGACATCGCTACAGAAGTCTAGAAGGTAGTCGAAGGTAAGAGAGCCCTGCCCAATGGACCCGGCCCCAACGAAGTCTATACTATCATCTGAGATGGTGATTATTCTAGTCCTCAGATGGAAGATGCATCCCCTTTTTGCCAGCTGGATCCCCATTGCCTTCTGAAGCCAGGACCCCCGGACAGCCTTAGAAGTCGGTTCGGGAGTCTGAGAGCCCAATTCGGATATCCAGTGAGTAGGGCATGGGGGCCACGAGGATAGTAGGCCTGGAGTCTCCTCGACAAGGCCTATCTCTGCCCTCTCAGTAATGATCTGGATTTCCATTTCTGAATTCAAATCCAAAGCGTGATTGGCTCCAGATAGAGATGCGAGGTTATCCCCGAGAATAACGAGTCTGATCATGCAAGCACCCCATAGACAGGGGTCTTTTCGTCTCTGACTAGGGATAATGCGTGAACGGGGCATGCCGGGATGCAGTGCTCGCAGTGAGTGCAGCTGGGCTCATCGACGATGGCAAGTAATCCCTCGAGCGAGAGTGCATTTACGGGGCATAGTGCCACACATGCGGCGCAGCCAAAACACCGATCCTCATCCACTTCGAACAGAAGTCCCACCTGTCTGCCCATGCCCCTGCCACGTTGAATGTGACCTCAATGTTATCCCCAACCCCCTGTGTTCCACTAGAACGATCATGATCGTGTTGAACAAAGGACCTTCTATGGTAGAATCCTGATGACTTCAGTAGACAATAGAGGCTCTTCCGCTTTCAAACTATAATCATTTACAATAACCAGAGATATTTTTGAAATTCACCTCTAACTATTGGAGTGGAAGTAGGGGGGTTGGGGGAGGGTCTCCTTCATATCCCAAGAACCTGTAGTGTAAGACATGGTCCTATACACTGCAGGCTCCTCCTCCTCATATCCAGATAAACCTCCTGAAAAGGGAATACGATTCCACTTCCTAGGAGGTGCGGGCGAGGTCGGAAATGTTGGCTGTATAATCGAGGACAGCGACCGCAATCGAATCCTCATAGACTACGGTCTGGCACCGACGAAACCCCCCCGGTATCCATCTGAGTCACCACCCGTGAAGCACGCTATCATGACACACGCACACATTGATCATATCGGCATGGCTCCCTGGCTAGCAACCTATGGCACTCTCCTCCATGGTACAGACCTAACCGCAGCCGTTTCGGAAATAATGTGGTCAGACACATACAAGGTCTCTGACATAGAGGGATACCCGCTAGCTTGGGACCAGAGGGACATGGAAGTGGCCCTAGACTCATGGATGCCCCACCAGTTCGGTAAGTGGTTCACAGTGGGTGACTGGAAATGTAGGCTCCACCCCGCTGGACATATCCCTGGTGCAGCAATGATAGAAATCAAAACGCCACAAGCCACCATTCTCTGGACAGGCGATCTGGATACGAGAAACAGTCCGAATGCACCACAAGCAGTGCCAGTTGACTGCGATATATTGTGCATGGAAGGTACATACGGCGGTCGTACGCACCCCAACAGGGAGGAGGAAGAGGGGCGCTTCGTCTCTCGAGTACTGGAAGTCGTCTCCAGAGGGGGTACCGCACTGGTCCCGGCCTTCGCCTCGGGTAGAGGACAGGATATCCTCCGAATCCTCCACAAAGAAGCCCCTGGCTTGGATGTCCACTACGACGGGATGGGCACTAGAGTTACTAGGGAGTGGCTGGGTTGTCCCGAGTTCATCAGAGATGCAAGAGCGATGGAGTCAGCCTACCGATGGGCTCGGAGGGTTTCAGGAAAGTCGGATAGGAAGAAGGCATTGCATGCGGACGTCATAGTAACTACCAGCGGAATGCTTGATGGAGGGCCGGCTCTTTGGTATCTCAACAGGCTGAGGCACGACGGCTCGAACGCTATCCTACTTACGGGGTATCAAGCCGAGGGTTCAGGGGGGCGCCGTCTTCTAGAGACTGGCAGACTACCAATATTCGGGAACCAGACACGGATCCCATTAGAGATTGACAAGTTCGAGCTTTCCAACCACGCAGACCATCCGTCACTATGCGAATTCGCCCGAAAATGCGAACCCTCGCATGTCGTACTATTCCACGCCGATGGGGTTGCGGCGAAGGCGATCGAAGCAGACCTCGCAGTGGAAATAAAGGTGCATTTACCCTCAAACAACGAAACACTGGAGATCTCCGATTAGGGTTTTGCAGAGTAAAAAACGGCCTTTTTGGCGCGTATTGTAAATAAGCCGTGGTGCTACTCGGACAATCAGGTGAGTGCAAACTCACCAATAGAAAAAAAACAATGGTGAAAAAATGGAAGTACAACAATTGGATGATTACTTTGGATATACAGAGAAAGGCAGCTCTCTGGAAGGTGAGATTAGGGCAGGTGTAACCACCTTCCTTACCATGGCATACATACTACTGGTTAACCCAGCAATGCTATCCGTGGCCGGACTCCCCTTCTCAGACGTGCTTTTCGCGACCGCTCTCGCAGCGTTCGTGGGATGCGGGGTTTTGGGACTGTGGGCGAACCTACCTTTCGCCTTAGCGCCCGGAATGGGACTGAATGCGTATTTCGTGTTCGGGGTCGTACTGGGGATGGGTGTAAGCTGGCAGCTAGCACTGTTCGCGGTCTTTGTAGAGGGACTCCTATTCCTAGCCATGTCAATGCCACAGATACCAACAATAGGAACATGGAGATCACAGATGATCAACTCCATTCCCACTGATCTCAAGATTGCTACAGGCGCAGGAATCGGAATGTTCCTCGCAATTATTGGTCTAAGGGAAATGGGGTGGATTCAGGACGATGGGGCAACACTCGTCAACCTGGGCGCAACAGAGTCTTGGGGCGGAACCATTGGAGAGGTCGGAGTCACAACGGTCACCGACGGTTCCTTTGCACTGTGGGAGCACGGCGCCGTTATCTCAATGGTAGCACTGATTTCCATTGCCGTCATGATGGCAAGAGGATGGAAGGGTGCTATGATCTACGGTATTGGGCTGGCAACTGTCTGGGGCTGGGCTGTTGGAGCATACGATCCATACAACGACTTCTTGGCTGGAGGAGCAGGATGGGGCAGTGCAACAGCAGAACTTCCCGATTCCTGGATAGGAATGCCCGAGTCACCTGATGAGACCCTCATGGCCGCTTTTGGTAGCGAGGGAATGGGAGCGGCCGGAGACAACATGGCCGACTTCCTGCTTGTGATGATAGCCTTCCTGTTCGTTGACATTTTCGATACCTCAGGTACACTGTACTCCGTCGGGAGGCAGGCAGGATATGTGGATGAAAACGATGTTCTCCACAACTCGGACGAGGCCTTTGCCTCCGATGCTGCAGCTACTATTGTCGGGGCTGTCCTCGGAACAAGCACCACTACGACATATATCGAGTCGGCAGCTGGTGTAGAGGAAGGAGGAAAGACAGGACTAACAGCAGTCGTAGTGGGCGTACTAATGCTTTCAGGACTATTCTTCACAGACCTGTTCGCCGCAGTACCTCAATTCGCAATGGCCTCCGCTTTGGTGATAATTGGAGCACTGATGATGAGGCAGGCTGCTGACATCGATTGGTCGGACAGTGAGATGGCTCTCCCAGCATTCCTTACGATTGTCCTGATGCCGTTCACTTACTCCATCGCAGATGGAATTGCATTCGGAGTAATCTCCTACTGCGCCATCAAGATTGGAATGCAGAAGTGGGATCAGCTGAACCCTGTCATGTGGACCCTTTTCGTACTCATGACGATGTTCTATATCGGTCCTGGCGACTACAGCACGTTCGGCTGGATATTCAACGAACTACTCTGATTTAGTAACGTAACGGGACCGGGGGGTCACTGGCCCCTCCGGTTCCCTAACGGAGTCAATGGCCATGGACGAGTTACTTTCCCGGATTGCCGATTCGGTACGTACTGTCCCGAACTTTCCCATAGAAGGGGTTATGTTCAGGGATATCACACCGATTCTGAGCGAACCGGGTCTGGCTTCTTCCATCACCGATCGGTTCGTAACGGACCTCCATCAACTCGGATGGGAACCCGATTTGGTCGTTGGTCCCGAGGCTCGAGGTTTCATTTTTGGCCCACTTATCGCAGATCGCCTAGGCTGCGGTTTCGTTCCTGTACGGAAGCCGGGGAAACTGCCATCTTCCACAAGGCGAGTAGAGTACTCTCTTGAGTACGGCTCAAATGCACTTGAAATTCACGAGGATGCACTAAAGCTAGGCCAAAGAGGCGTCATCATCGACGCCCTCCTAGCCACTGGAGGTACAATTTCTGCATGCACCAGATTGTGTGAGGAACTCGGGGCGGAGGTTCTAGGAGCCCTGTTCCTGATCGAACTCGAAGGTTTAGGCGCTAGGGAGGCAATAGAACCCGTGAAGGCCCATGCACTACTCTCATAC
>LULP01000557.1_pt1 | contig 14819 bp, 16 predicted proteins | sample 728111 | NCBI WGS metagenome assembly LULP01 (sample SAMN03860286, study PRJNA289734) | marine metagenome | biome: seawater column; feature: ocean; material: water; isolation source: Red Sea water column Station 149 - depth 25m | place: Saudi Arabia: Red Sea | collected 2011-10-15 | depth 25 m
AGAAATTTTTAGATCCGTTGCTATTCTTTTTTTAATATTTTCAATTCCGGCATTTTTGTTCATAGAAGAGAAAAAATTTAATATTGATAAAGTAAGTGTTAAATTTAGAGAATCTCTATATATAGTCGTTAAGTCATGGAGACATTCCAGAGAATACAAAGGTCTTACAAGATTTCTTATTGGGAGATTCTTTTATGCAGACGCAATTAATACTTTAATTAGTGGTCTACTCGCTGTATATCTTGTCGAAGAGGCTGGACTTACCGCTGAAGACAGTCAAAATTTGCTAGCCTTAGCAATTATCATCTCGATTATCGGTGGTTATGTTTATGGTAAAGCTGGAGATAAATATGGTCCAAGGAAATGCACTTTATTTAGCTTAGGTTGTTGGATGGTTTCATTAATCATTGCTGTTATTTCTACAGAGTTTGATATTGACTGGTTAATTTATGTAACTGGAGTTATTGGTGGCTTCAACATTGGTGGAATATTTGCGGTTGACAGAGTATTCATGACAAGACTTAGTCCAAAAGAACATCTTGGTGAATTTTATGGTTTATATTCAACTGTTGGAAGATTTGCAACTATTGTAGGTCCGATTCTGTGGGGCTTTATTGTTAATACTTTAAATTTAGGTCGAAATACTGCCATGTTGTCACTTGTTGTACTCTTAATGATTTCATTTTTTATAATCAGAGGTGTATCTGATGAAAGCAATATTGTAAATTAAGTTTTTAGAAAAAGAAAAACCTTTTTTTCTTTTTGAATGTATTTAATTCTTCTCGTGTATTTTTTAGTTTTTCTCTTAAAAATTCACTTTCAGCCTCTGCTTTTGCTGCCCTCTCTCTAGCTTCAGCCATTAACTTATCAGCCTCATGTAAATTTCCTAGTTGGTCTAATACTTTCTTCCAAGCAGAAATTGGAACGAGCATGTTTTCTTCTTCTTGAGTTTGTTTTTAAACTTAAATCCTTCTTTTAATAGTTTTTGAGGAATTGCTCTTATACTGTTTAAACCAAGTTGCTCACCTAGTTCCCAGCCAACAGCTAATCTCATTATTATTGGCGGTAAAGGAGGAGCAAAGAAAGCCTTATCCATAATTTTGGCAATGGCTCTTGAAAATTCTTTTTGTTGCAAAGGTTCAGGAGCAGTCACATTCACAGCGCCATCGATATTTTCATTTTCTAAACAAAATACGAATGCTTCCGCCATGTCATAAACAGATACCCAAGAAAAATATTGCTTACCATCTCCAATTGGACCAGATAAATTTAATTTTGAAATAAGTGTAAATATTTGTGTTGCGATATTTCCCTTCCCTAAAACAATTCCAGCTCTACACTTCATTACTCTTACACCCATCTTTTCAATTTCATATAATGGTTCTTCCCAACATTCTTCTGCTACCATTTGTAAAAATTGACCTCGATTAAAAGAGGTTTCTTCGGTAACTATCTCATCTCCGTGATCTCCATAAATATCATTTCCAGATGCAGTAATAAATATTTTCGGATATTTTTCACAAGATTTGTATGTATCCACAAAAAGATCAGATGCCCACTTCCTGGACCAATAAATTCTTGATTTTCTTTCTTTGGACCAACGACCACCAGCAAATGGGAGGAAGCCTAATATATCTTGTGGGGCTATACTTTCTCCAGCTAAATGGATTATTGCATCAAGTTCTTGAAATTTATCTTTATCTATTTCCTTCTTTGCTGGGCTCCAATATATTTCATCATCATTCTTCACTTCTCTTCTTACAAATCTTTTAACTTCATGGCCAGAATCCTTTAAAATTTTTATTGTTTTTTTACCAATAAAACCAGAGGCACCTGTGACCCCAACTATCATTCTTCCTCATCTCCATAAAAAAGAAAGAAATCTTCAATTAGCTTCTCAAAGTCTGTAACTGCAGTACCCATGTTTTTTGTAAAATTGACAGTAACAACATTCGATTGAATAAAAATATTTTCAATATCATTTGAGAATTGAAATAATTTCATGGCTAATTGTGCACTAATTTCATTTGTTAATGAAGCGTGGGCTATATTGTGATATGTTTCACCGTCTTGTCCTGATAATGATCTGTTTAAATCGAATATGACATTTTTTCCAAATTGAGTTGTTTTTAATTCAATTTTCTGACCCATTAAAATTCACCAATCTTCATTACTCTAATAAGGTTAGTTGCTGCCTCTTTATTTGGAGGTGAACCAGCGACAATAACTACTTTATCATTTTTTAAAAAATTCATCTCTTCAGTTAACCATTGGTTTGCAATCGCAAACATCTCATCAGTAGTTTCCAATCTCTCTATCTTTATCTGCTCTACTCCCCATATCAAATTGAGTTGATTAAAAGTCTTTTCAACAGTTGTAAATGTAAAAATTGGAGCGTCTGGTCGATGATTTGAAATCAACAATGCTGTTTTACCAGTTTCAGTAAAAGCTACGATTGCCTTTGCATTAGAATCATTTGCTACTTGTACTGCAGCTTTTGAAAGAGAATTTGTTAGTTCATCAGAAGTCAATATGTCTTTAGATGAAGTTATTTTTGTACCAGAAACACTATCTACCTCACTACAAATCTTTGCCATGGCACTGACAACTTCAATTGGGTTTTCACCGATTGAGGTTTCCGCTGACAACATTACAGCATCAGTTCCATCGAGTATTGCATTTGTAATATCCGAAACCTCTGCTCTTGTAGGCCTATGAGAAGAAATCATAGAAGTTAACATTTCAGTAGCTGTAATCGTTATTTTTCCCTGTAAATTTGTTTCATTTAATATCTCTTTTTGAACGAGCGGAATTCTCTCAAGAGGAAGCTGTACACCTAAATCACCCCTTGCTACCATTACTCCATCTGACTCTTGAATAATTGATTTTAGATTTTTTACTGCAGACTTAAGTTCAATTTTAGCTATTACTTTTGTATCATCATCAATGTATTTCTTGACATTTATAATATCTTCTGCGTTTCGAACAAAAGAAACAGCAACAAAATCAACCCCAAGTTGATTGCCGAACTCTAAATCTTCAATATCTTTTTTTGTTAAAGTTGAAACTGATAAATTAGAATCTGGGAAAGCAACCCCTTGATTTGCCCTTAATTCTCCACCAATCTCTACATCAGCAAGAACTTTATTTTTTTCTTTTTTTGTAACTCTTAAGGACAATTTTCCATCATCAATTAATATTCGTTCACCTTCACTCACATCTTCAAATAACTGATCATAATTTATAACGATATTTTCATTATTTTTCTTGGAATCTTCATTGAATATTTCAATTTCAGCTCCTTGAGATAGATCAAATGATTGTTCCAAATGGCCTGTTCTTATTTTTGGACCCTGAATATCTTGCATTATTGCAATCTTTTTATTTGATGATCTAGCCCAATCTACTATTTGTTTATATTCGTCATTAGATCCATGTGAAAAATTTAACCTTAAAACATTAGCTCCTGCATCAATAATTTCATTGATGGCCTCTTTAGAATGAATACTTGGACCTACTGTTGCAATTATTTTAGTTTTTCTAGTCATTTCAATATATAACTTAATAGCATGGAATATGTAAAGTGTTGTAATGTTAAAAAATTTTTTGATAGGTATCCCCGTAAGAAATTTTAAAAATCCTATGTCTAGACTTGAAAATGTTCTGAGTGTCGAAAAAAGAATAGAACTTTCAAAAGGAATGTTTGAAAATATAGTGAAATCATTTAAAAATGAAGACACAAATATTGTTTGTATCACAAATGATGAGCTTGTTATTGATTACTGTAAGAACAATGATATTGAGATATTCTCAGCCAGAAAAAAGGGTTTAAATTTTGAGCTAGAAGAGTTTCTTCATTCTTATGAATATGAATATTGGACTATCTGCCATGCTGACCTGCCATACCTAAACAATTTTTATGCACAAGAATGGATAAAAGAATGCAAGTCATCCCAGATTGTAATATGTTCAAGTAAAGATAGCGGAACTCCGCTACTTGGGGGAAATATTAAAATTAAAAAATTAATGTATGGTAAAAATAGTTTTGATAATCACATGAATATTTTTCTTCAAGAGAATTTAGATATCAAAAAATCATTTAATAAAGAATTTAGTTTTGAGATAGATGATGAAGAAGATTTCAAGAGTTTTCTTCAGCATAGGCCAAGGTGGTCTAAGAATTTAGAGTTTTAGCAGCCCCGACCGGATTTGAACCGGCGTTTCCGCCTTGAGAGGGCGGCGTCCTAGGCCTCTAGACGACGGGGCCTCTGCTCGGGGAGAAGGACTTGAACCCTCAACGATGGGACCAGAACCCATTGTGTTGCCAATTACACCATCAGTAACTTATATATTATTTGTTACAAATTATCAATCTTTTCGGCAATTCTTGCAATTGTAGAAGATTGACCTAGTGCGTAAATGGATTCAAATAATGGTGGACTTATTTTTGTACCAGTTATTGCAACTCTTGCAGCCTGGAACCCTTCTTTAGGTTTTAAATCAAGTTTCTTTAGTTGTTCACGCATCATTGCTTCAATTTTGTCTAGTTCAAAATCTTTCATTGTTTTAAATTCATTTCGAATGTTCGTAAGATAATCCTGTGCAGATTTTGAATTAACTTCTTCCCATTCGTCCTTGTCAACATTAAAAGGCTCATCGAGTAGAAATTCAACCTGTCCCATTAAGTCCTTTAATGTTTCAAGACGCTCTTGGACAACAGAAAGAATTAAATTGATCCTTTCAATTTCCTCGCTAAATAGCTCTCTTGATAATGAAGTTTCAATTGTCTCAAGAGCAATCTTATTAAACGTTTTTTCATCATACTCTCTTATATATTGACCATTCATCCAAAGAAGCTTTTGTGTATCAAAAATTGCTGGGTTAGCTAAAACGTTTTTTAAATCAAAATTATTAATTGCAAATTCTTTATCAAATATTTCTAAATCATTTCCTGGGGACCAACCAAGAATCGACATATAATTAAACATTGTTTCAGATAAAACTCCACGTTCTCTAAAAGATGAGACTGAAGTATCACCATGCCTTTTACTTAATTTTTTTCCATCTGGACCAAACAATAAAGGAAGATGGCAAAAATCAGGAACTTTTGCATTTAATGCATTCATTATCATTATATGTTTTGGAGTGGAAGAAAGGATGTCCTCTCCTCTAGCGATTATTGTTATTTCATAGTCAATATCATCTACAGTCGAAGCTAAGTGATATGTTGGGCTTTTATCAGATCTTAATATTACAAAATCCTCAACATCATTCGTATTAAATTTCATATCCCCTCTTACCCGTTCTTGCATTGCCAATATGAAGCTCTCCGGTAGGTGATGGCGCAATTCTTAATTTCATAATTTACTCAACTGAATTTATTAAGGTTCCAAGTGTCTCAATTTCAATTTTAATTTCATCTCCAGGCTTAACTTGACTAACCCCTTCAGGTGTACCCGTCATCACAACATCGCCTGGAAGTAATGTCATAATTGAAGTAACAAATTCTAATATTTCACCGATTGAATAGATCATATCTCGACTGTTACCATCCTGTTTAAGTTCACCATTGACAAATGCTTTAATGTTGAGTTCTGGATTATTTGTAAACTCTGTTTGGATAAATGGTCCCAAAGGACAAAATGTGTCAAAACCCTTTGCTCTTGTAAAGTGACCTGTTTTGCCTTGTAATACTCTTTCTGATAAATCATTAGCTGCAGTTAATCCAAGGACATGTTCCGTCCAATTTTCTCTAGAAATATTTTTACTGACTTTTGAAATCACTAGTGCTAGTTCTGCTTCATGATCAACATGTTGACCTATTTTTGGATATATTATATTTTGACCAGTCCCAATTACCGAGGTTGAAGGTTTAATAAAAAATACTGGATTATCTGCCTGATACTCATATCCAGGCAATCCCATTTCTTCAGCATGTTTTGCATAGTTTTTTGCTACTGCAACAACTTTTGATGGTAAGACTGGTGCTAATAATTCAATTTCATCAAGTTCATAGATTTCTTCTGTACTTTCCCAGACAACTAGAGGTGACCCCTCATAACGAACAACTTTGTCGTCAATTAACTCTCCATAAAAGATTTCATTTTGATGTTTTGCTCTTACAATTTTCATACTTTTAACAATATTAAGGCATTAGAAAAATAGAGTGTTTAGTAAAAATTAAATATTGATAAAAGGTGTGTGCCTTTATTTTTTTCCTTAGAGCATTTAATTAACAATTCTTCAGATAGATCACCAAGGCTATTTTCAGTTATTCTTAATATACCCAATATATGGTGAAGATCATATACTGTTGGAGCTCTACCAAAATGAGCTGCTCTATTAATCATTAGGTTTGTAACAATCGATGAAACTAATTTATTTTTTGGATGGTTACCCCATAAAGTTTTGTACTTGTTCACTATTTTTAATGCAAAACCACTGTCTGGTCCAGTACTTCCAAAAACTTCTTTGTCGTTTGGATCAAGATTTTCTGCAAGTCTTTTAGAGTTTTTCCTCGGGACAGGCATTACCGGGTCGTTTATTCTTTTAATTTTATCTAAATTGATATTTGGTTCTTGAGGCATTAAATCAATGTTATATATGATTTAAAATTATCGTCCTTTGCATTAACCACATCTTCATATGAATCAATTATGTCTGAAGTGATTTTTCCAACCTGCCCATCAGATATATCATCTTTATCAATACTTACTACTCCAATAACACCCGTTGCAGTTCCAGTAAAAAATACCTCATCCGCAGTTTTAAGATCTTCAACAGTAAGGTTTTTTTCTTCAATTGGTATATTTTTCTGTTCAGCAATCTCAATTACTGTTCTTCTGGTAATTCCATTTAGGGCACCTGTGGAATTTGGAGGTGTAAAAATATTATTATCTTTAACAATAAAAATATTTTGTCCACTGCCCTCAGCAACTGTTCCATCATCACCCAACATTATTGCGTCATCATAACCATTCTCAACAGCATCAATCTTGGCTAATGTTGAGTTCATGTAGCCTCCCACACCTTTAGCTAAAGGTATAAAACTCGTCGGACTAATTCTTCTCCATCTTGAAATACAAACGTTGACACCTTGATTGACTGCCTCGTCTCCTAAATAAGCTCCCCAGTACCACGCTGCTATTGAAACCCTTACAGGAACATCTTTTGGAAGAAGCCCCATTTCTCCTTCACCAAAAAAAACTAATGGTCTGATGTATGCCGATTCAAGCTTGTTTTTACTCACAACATCTTTTATTGCTTCGAAGATAACTTCTTTAGTGTACGGAATTTTTAAATTATACGAATCAGCTGAAGCAAATAATCTATCAACATGGTCATTAAGTCTAAAAATTGAGACACCTTTTTCTGTATTTCTTGCTCTTATACCTTCAAACACACCAGTCCCATAATGCAGAGTGTGTGTCATTACATTTATCTGAGCACTGTCCCAGTCTACAAATTTACCATCAAACCATATAAAATCGGATTTTTCCACAGTAAATAAATACTACACCTTTTAAAAGGTCTATCCAAGAAAAATACTATTATTCAAATTGTGAAACGATTTATTGCTTCAGGATTTGGGGTTGGCCTTTTTTGGGAGGTATTTTTTAAAAATAAAAAAGGTGGAGGCACTTTTGCCTCTTTACTATTAATATTTGAAATCTATTTCGGCAATAGTCTGTTTGGGATATGGAACACTCTTAACTTATTCATATTATTTATTGTTTTAATTATTTTATATTTTGTAACTGTCGACGATGATGATGCATCCTCTGATCCAAGCTGGATTACGCTAGATGAGATTTGTGGAATGAGTCTTGTAACAATAGGTTCTGGGGCTGAATTGTTACCTTTATTGTCTGGTTTTCTAGTTTTTAGATTAAGTGATATTCTTAAGCAACCATCTTTTGTTGGAGAATTGGAGAAGCTTCCAGGGAAATTAGGAGTTCTCTACGATGATCTTGGGGCTGGGTTTATTGGATTAATATCAGCTATGATTGTGAATCAAATTATCCAAATAACTCTTTAAGTAAGATATCTTTTACAGATCCAGGATTAACCTTATTCACTGAGCTTTTCATTACTTGACCAACTAAAAAACCAACAAGTTTGTCTTCGGGATCTTCTAATCTTTCAACAATATCTTGATTTTCTTTAATTACTGAAGTTACAAGTGTTTTTATTTCCTCATCATCTGAAGATTGGATAAGATTGTTATCGGTTGCATAAGATTTAGGATCAATATCCTCACCTAACAATTTTGCAAGAATATCTTTTGCTGATGTAAAAGAAACCTCATTAGTTTCAAACAAATTTATTAAATTAGAAATTTTTTCTGAATCAACCCAATCAGGTAACTCATCAATTTCTGCTTTCCTCATTTGCCCCTGTAGTTCCCCTGTAAGGAAATTAAATGTTGATTTACTATCTTTAGTATTTTCAACGGTAGACAAATAAAGATCATATAACCACTTATCACCTTTATCTAAATAGTTTGAATCTGATAAAGATAACCCGGATTCTTTTAAAGTTTTTCTTTTATCTGCAGGTAAGTTTTGTATCTTCTTTTTTGAATTATTAATAAATTCTTCATCAATAATCATATTTGGTAAATCTGGATCTGAAAAATATCTATAATCAGCACTTCCCTCTTTTGTTCGCATTGATATAGTGACTTGTTTATTCTCATCCCAATGCCTAGTTTCCTGAATTACAGATTCACCTTTTTCAATTTGTTTGGACTGTCTCATGATTTCATAATCGATTGCTTTTTCTAATGACTTCAATGAATTCATATTTTTAATCTCTACCTTAGTTCCAAGTTCATTTGAATCTTCGTTTGCTACTGATATATTTGCATCAAATCTTAAATTGCCTTTTTCTAATTTGCCTTTTGAAATTCCAAGATCAATGACTAATTGTCGTAATTCTTCAATATAAGCAACAGCCATTTTTGAAGTTGATATAACTGGCTTAGTTACAACTTCTACTAATGGAATGCCTGATCTATTGAAATCTAAAAGTGTACTAGTTGCAGAATCAATCCTACCTGAACCGATATGAACACTTTTTCCTGTATCTTCTTCCATATGTACTCTTTCAATTTCAACTGAATGAAGTTCCTCATCTAAAACAATTTCTAAAGACCCATTAACTCCTACAGGAAAATCAAATTGAGAAATTTGATAGTTTTTTGGCAAGTCAGGATAAAAATAGTTCTTTCTATGAAACATGCCTTCATTAGTAATTTTGCAATTTGCACCCAATGAAAGCATAACTATATATTCAATAGCTGTTTTATTTGGTACTGGTAAAGCACCTGGAAGACCTAAGCATGTTGGACAAACGCTAATATTAGGTTCATCAGTTTCAACTACTTCGCACGAACAGAACATTTTTGATTTTGTATCTAGTTCAACGTGAGTTTCCATTCCAATTGTTGCTTTAAGATTCATTATTTTCCTTTAATAAATTTGGAGAAGAATTAAATTCAACCATTTCCTCAATGGATTCTGCAAAATCAATGAGGGAATAATCTGAGCAAGGCTTACCCATTATCTGTACTGATAAAGGTAAGTTATTTTCCGATAACCCAGTTGGTATGCTTATGGCTGGTAGGCCAGCAAGGTTGGCTGGAATTGTACATAAATCAGACAAATACATCTCAAGTGGATTCTTTGTTTTTTCACCAAAACCAAATGCGGGTGTAGGAGTAGTTGGTGATAAAATAAAGTCAACTTTGTCGAATGCAGTTTTAAAATCTGTAATAATTTTTGATCTCACTTTTAAAGCTCTGCCGTAATATTCATCAAAATATCCAGCGGATAAAGCATATGTTCCTAATAAAATTCTTTTTTTAACTTCTTCACCAAATCCAACCGAGCGTGTTTTATTCATCATTTCATAACTTGTCGATGCGTCTTCTCTAATACCATATCTGACTCCATCAAATCTTGATAAATTTGCAGAACATTCCGCAGGCGCAATAAGGTAATAAACTGACAACGCCATTTCAGTAAGAGGTAGAGAAATTTCAGTCACATCATGTCCTTTTTCTTTAAGTAGATTGACTACTTTGTTAACTTCATCTTGAGACTCATTTGAGACTCCTTCTTGCATAAGTTCCTTCAAAATTCCAACTTTTACTTTTTTATTTTCTAGTTTTGTATATTCAGGAGTTATTGATGTTGCGTCCTTACTGTCATATCCTTGAATTTCATTGAATATAATTCGTGTGTCATCCACTGTATTTGTAATTGGACCAATTTGATCTAGAGAAGATGCAAATGCTATCAATCCGTATCTTGAGACTGTTCCATAGGTTGGCTTGAACCCAACTACTCCACAAAATGAAGCAGGCTGCCTTATTGATCCACCTGTATCACTTCCTAATGATGCTACAGCCGAACCTGCAGAAACTACTGCTGCCGAACCTCCAGAGGATCCACCGGGCACAAAATCAGGATTCCAAGGATTCTTTGTAGGACCATAAGCGGAATTTTCTGTTGAGGAACCCATTGCAAATTCATCAAGATTCGTTTTTCCTGTAAAAATTGTTCCTGCTTTTTTTAGACTTGTGACAACCGTTGCATCATATGGTGAAACATAGTTGGAAAGCATTTTTGATGAACATGTTGTCTTATATCCATAGATATTGATATTGTCTTTTATTGCGATTGGAATTCCATCGAGTAGTCCCAAACTCTCATTTTTTGTATATCGATTATCAGACTCTTTAGACAATTTTAAACCCTCATCATAAAATAATTCTAAATGTGCATGAAGTACGGATTCTGTGTAAGAAGCTGTTTCATATACTTGTTCAAATAATTCAGATGGTTTCATTTCTTTATTCTGAAACAGTTCATTTATCTTGGAAATTGAAGGTATTTTCTCTGCCATGTCTATTTATTCTATGGATGGAGGTACAACAAAGTGACCATCCTTCGTTTCAGGAGAATTCATCATTGCATCCTCGTGTTTCAATGATTCTTTTGATTCATCCTTTCTCAATTCCAGGACCTTACTTAAAGGATGAATGTCAATTTTTTCATCTTTTACATCAATATTTTTCAAAGCGTCAACATGTTCAAGAATTATTTGTAAATCTTTATGAAGTTTGGCTTTTTCTTCTTCACTAAGTTCTATAGAAGCAAGATTTGATATATCATCAATGTTAAAATTTTCGCTCATGTAACACTCTCAAGAAATTTATTTAATATCTCATAAGATTCTAATATTTCATTTTTAATAACAAATTCATCTGAAGTATGAGCTAGTAATGGATCACCAGGCCCAAAATTTAGTGCTGGGATGCCATCATTAGTAAATCTCGCCACGTCTGTCCATCCTTGTTTTGGAGTGACCTTTAGACCTGTAGAGTTTATAAAATCGCTGATTATATCAAGATTTTTATTTGGTAACGCTCCAACAGAAATGTCTTTTACACTTACATTTCCAAACTTTTGTAACTCATCAGTAATATATTTTTCTGCATCCTCAGCGGAGAAAGAAGGGACAAACCTAAAATTTACATTAAGAGTGATGTCAGGTGGCGTTACATTATTTGCCACCCCACCATTTATTCTTGTTACAGTTATTACCTGTTTGTAGATTAAACCATCAATTTCATAATCTTTTATTTCATTCTTTAATAAAAATTCACTCAATTCTTTAAGTTTAAAAAATGGATTCTCTCCCATCCAAGGTCTTGCAGAGTGGCTTGAAACACCAGGAATGACTAATGTTGCGTTAAGTGTTCCATTGCAACCTAGTTGACACTCTAAACTACTTGGCTCCATAACAATTGCTAATTCAATAGAAAAATCTTCCTTCAATTTACTCATTAGATTGTTAAGTCCATTTTGTTCTGGAGTTCCTTCTTCTCCTGTATAAAAAACACCAACTACATTATCCCTTTCATCAAGTATGGTCTGAATCATGACTGCAACTCCAGCCTTCATATCAACAGCTCCCCGACCATAAATATTTTCTTCATCGGAATAATTTTTTTGGCTTTCATGAATAGGAACAGTATCAAGATGTCCAACTAATGCTATTTTGGGATTTGAATCAGGAATATTAACAATCAAACCCCCTTCATCTTTAAATATATTTCCTTTATATCCAGAATCCAGAAGAAAACTTTCAATAAAGTTGATTAATTCCTGTTCATCACCAGTTACTGATTCAATATCTATTAATCTTTGGGTCAATTCGTTTAGGTTCAAACGTCAACTCCAAATGTTCTTAGTGCCTCATTTAATGAAGTTTTCTCGTTCGTTGATTCTTTTCTCTGTCCAATAATTAGTGCACATTGAACTTCAAATTCACCACTTGGAAATTTCTTTGGTCTGGTACCAGGAATTACAACAGAGTTTTCAGGGACAATTCCTTTGTGCTCAATAGGCTTTTCACCAGAAACATCAATCACTGGAGTAGAAGAAGTTATCGTAACGTTTGCGCCTATAACAGCTCCTTTACCAATTCTTACACCCTCAACAATTATTGCTCTGGATCCAATAAAAGCACCATCCTCGATAATTACTGGCATTGCAGAAGGCGGTTCTAAAACTCCTCCAATTCCAACCCCACCAGATAAATGAACATTTTTTCCAATTTGAGCACATGAACCAACTGTTGCCCAAGTATCAACCATTGTTCCAGAACCAACATAAGCTCCAATATTTACGAAACCGGGCATTACAACTACTCCAGGCTCACAAAATGCTCCATACCTTACAACTCCCGGCGGAACTACTCTAATTTTTAAATCTTCATAATTTTTCTTTGGTTCTAATTTATCAAAATAAGTAACATCACCTGATGAAATGACTTTCAAATTTTCTATGGTGAAATAATGTAGTATTGATTTCTTTACCCATTCATTGACCAACCATTCACCATCGACTTGTTCTGCAACTCTTATCTTGCCATTATCTAATGCCTCAATAGTCTGCCTAATTGAAGTAATATCTTCACTTGAAATATTCTCAGCATCAATGTTTTCAATGTTTTCTTTTAATTTTTCAATATTCATATTGGTCTCTTTTTAGTTATTAGATAGTATTTTAATGTATGAGTAAAAACACTTACAGATTTATTATTCTTTTATTAACTGGGCTACTAATTTTTATCATTGTTGATGTCCCTGTAGGATATGAAATCGTACTAATTGTAGACAATTACATCATTCCATCTCAAGAAATTTTATTTCAAGATGCAATTGGACTGGCAACTTGGAGACCAGGGCCAAATAAATCATTTGAATCGTGGACAGCTGGAAAGCATACTGTAGTTGTTCAATGGTCAAAAACAACTGGACTCCCTGATGTGGGTGAATTCAGCTGGATTTTTTATACTTACTAATTAATTCTTTAAATTTGGTTTCATCCAGAGTCTGAACACCAAGAGTTTTTGCTTTCTCTAACTTAGAACCTGGTTTTGCTCCATATATTAAGTAATCTGTATTTTTAGAAACTGAAGTTGTCACAGTGCCACCATAGCTTTCTAAAATGTCGACAACATCTTGTCTTGAATAATTATCTAACGTCCCTGTTATTACAAATGTGTTTCCAGATAAATAACTTTTTGAAGTTTTAATATCTTTTTTGAAAGCAAATCCATAATTTTTTAATTGATTTAGTAAATTAATATTTTCTTTGTTTGATTTCCAATCTTCGAGTGATTTTGAAACACTAATAGAAATTCCATGGATACTTTCAATATCAGACTCTTTTGCATTTAGAACACCATCTATTGAATTAAAATTTTGTATTAATAATTGAGATGTACGTTTCCCAATAAATCTAATGCCTAATGCAGTCAATAATTTTTCAGGAGAAGCATTCGTGGATGATTTAATTGCATTTAAAAGGTTATTTGTTTTCTTTTTCTCCCATGAGGGTAGGTCAATTAAATCTTCATATTTTAGACTGTATATATCCTCTACATTATTAATTAGTTTGCTCTCCAACAAAATCTCGACAGTCTCTCGACCAAGTCCATCTATCTCAAGACCTGATTTAGATCCAAAAAAGATTATCGCTTCTTTCTTTGCTAAATTACAAGATTGTCCACCTTCACATCTAGGTACTTTTTCTTCATCAATTAACTCTATTGAAAATTTCCCACATGGACATTTCTTAGGAAGTTCCCATTTTTTTTGGCTACCATCTCTTCTATCTTTAAGTGAAGAGACAACTTCGGGTATTACATCACCTGCACGAACGTAATCATTGATTCTCAAATCTTTTCTTTTTATTTCATCCGGATTATGAAGTGTTGCAAAAGAGACCTTTGCACCTCCAACATCTATTGGTTCAAGTACAGCTACTGGCGTAATTGCCCCAGTTCGACCTGTCTGTAATTTTATATCCTTAAGTATTGTTGTTTGTTCCTCTGAGGGAAATTTAAAAGCAACAGCCCATCTTGGTGATTTTGATGTATACCCTAACTCATCTTGAGCCTGAAGTGAATCAACCTTAAGAACTGCCCCATCAATTTGGTAAGAATATTTTGATCTTGACTCTTTAATTAATTCAACACTTTTTTCAATTTCTATTTGACTATGTGAAATATCAATCTTGTTTGTTTTGAAACCTAGTTCATTCATTAAACTGTTGTTTTTCGAATGAAAATTATTTTTGTTTTCTTGCTCGTAGATTATTAGTTGATATGCGAGAAGTCTTAAATCTCGATTAGATGTTATTGAAGCATCTTTTTGTCTGAGTGAGCCTGCAGCAGCATTTCTTGAATTAATAAATGTACTAGTTCCCTCTTTTCTTATTCTTGAAAGAGATTTTTTTTCA
>LULP01000221.1_pt1 | contig 14714 bp, 4 predicted proteins | sample 728111 | NCBI WGS metagenome assembly LULP01 (sample SAMN03860286, study PRJNA289734) | marine metagenome | biome: seawater column; feature: ocean; material: water; isolation source: Red Sea water column Station 149 - depth 25m | place: Saudi Arabia: Red Sea | collected 2011-10-15 | depth 25 m
TAAAACAGATGTTGTTTTTCATGCTAGAAGAGGTTTACAAGAATTTAGTTATGATATATTAAAAACTGTTAAATCACAAGAAGTTGAATTAAGTCCATCATTAGCTATACCAATGCCTCAAGATTATGTAAGCTATGTAAAGCTTTGTTATATTGATAACTCAGGTATAAAAAAAATAATATATCCAACTAAATTAACTATAAATCCAACAGAAGCGCCTGTACAAGACGGTGATTACAACTATGTGTTTGATAATAACGGACAAATAATTAGTGGTACTCCATACACTGAAACACAGTGGCAAGCTTTTGACACTGATAATTTAACAGGTAACTTAAGTACTGAAGAAGATTATTATATAAGTAGAGATAATCATTTAGGTACTGATTTTGGTAGAAGATATGGTATTGAGCCAGAACATCAACAAATAAATGGTTACTTTACTATTAATGAAAGAACTGGTAGCTTTAATTTTAGTAGTGATTTATCAGGTAAAATAATAGTTATAGAATATGTATCTGATAGTTTAGGTACTGATGCTGAAATGAAAGTGCATAAGTTTGCAGAAGAAGCATTATATAAACATATAGCTTTTAATATATTATCTACACGAAGAAACGTGCCTGAATATATAGTTCAAAGATTTAAAAAAGAAAGAAGAGCAGCGATGCGTAATGCTAAACTTAGATTATCCAAAATTAATTTAGCTGAAATATCACAAGTATTAAGAGGACAAAGTAAACGAATTAAAAATTAATATATGCCTAAAATTCAAAACAGCTTTTTACGAGGTAAAATGAATAAAGACCTTGATGAAAGGCTTGTGCCAAAAGGTGAATACCGCGAGGCACAAAATATATTAATTACGCAGTCAGAAGGATCTGATGTAGGCGCTGTTGAAAACATACAAGGTAATGAATTAGCGCTAAGCTCTGCTTTATTAAAAAAACTACCTGATGCAGAAACTATAGGTTATTTTGCAGATAATTTAAATAAAAGAGCTTTTTGGTTTGTCACAGATTTTACTGGTGATGATAATGATATAAGAACTATGTCTAGAGCACAGTCTACACAATTATAATCAACCTAGAAAAATAAATGTTACTAGAGCGATAGAAAACAATAATTATTATACAAAAGAAGAACAAATATCTGTTGCTAAAGTATCACCTTATTTAGCACCTATATTAAGAAATGATTCTGGTGATGGTGATGGTGTAACACTTCAAAACGATGAAACAATACAGTCTGATTATTTAAAAGATAAATTTGTTAGGTTTTCATATAGATATAAATATGAAGATGGTGAGTATACGGTTATGGCTCCGTTTACGCAAATTGTATTTAAACCAATAAACGAAGGTCATATAAACAATGTCATAACTTCAGACTTAGATAAATCAGATGTACAAGATGTTTATTCTAAAACTGTTGTTGATATAATGAAAAATCATTATAATAAAATAGATGTTAGAATACCTTTGCCAAGTGAAAATTATCAAACAAATCCTAATGCTAATTGGGATAATTATTTAAGAATTTCTAAATTAGAAATATTAATAAAAGAATCAGATCAAGATGTTGTAAAGGTAATAAAAGAAATAGATGTTAACGACAATAGTTCTTTTACTGATTTAATTGAAACTGTAACTGTAACAAACGACGCAGCTCAAGAGTTTTATTATAGACATGTTTATAAATTTACTTATAAATCTGAAAAGCCATATAAAATATTAGAAGATAAACAAATAACTAGAGTTTTTGATCAAGTGCCAGTAAGAGCTAAATCACAAGAAATATCTGGTAATAGAATTATATATGGTAATTTTACAGAAAACTACGACTTACCTGTAGATAACCTTGGTAAAACAGGTATAAATTATGTAATTAATAATATTACAAAAGGTGAAAAAGATTCTTTAAGTTTTCGTCAAAATAATGAAAAAGTTTATAAATATAATTCTGTAAAACAAAGAAGAGATTATCAAGTTGGTGTTGTTTTATCTGATATATTTGGTAGACAGTCTACTGTCATACTTTCTAAAAATACTGATAATGGTGCTGATACTATTACGTCTCCAGCTGTAACCACTGATTTTTCATCAAATTATAATAATGGATATAGCTGGTCTAATTTTGAAGAAGCCTTTGGTAAAGCTTTATCAATTAAGTTTAATGAAAACAATATAGTTGATAGTTTATATAATGGTGACATAAATAGTGAAGATTATAATCCATATGGTTGGTATAGTTATAAAATAGTTGTAAAACAACAACAGCAAGAATATTACAATGTATACACTAGTCACCCAGCTGATAACTGGAATAATGAATCTAATACACATGATGATATTTTAGGTTTTACTTGGATTAGTTTATATGGTAATAATATAAACAAAGTACCTAGAGATGTTGATGAAACTGATGAAGTTAGAGAAGGTGTTGCTGGCTCTGATGTTTTACTTTTTCCAAAAGTTATTAAAAAATCTTTTACTGAAGAAGAAGATCCAACAGGCACATTATCACCTATATACGACAATGCTAGTAATATTTCTATGTTAGGTTCTGATATAGATCCTGTAGAAGTGATGACTGTTGGAACTGCTAGAGAACAAGGTATATTAACTAGAGACGATAGAGATAAAGATAGAGTTCATGATTTTATTATGGCTAAACGTAATCCTTTACTTGCTCAAGTTAAATCTATTGGTTCAAACAATAGAGTTAAATTTGCCATGCCTGTAAAAGTTTATGAAAATAATAATGATGATAGAACTTTATTAAAAATTGGTAATGGTGATACAATAAATCCATATATAAGAGCTGGTCAAGAAATAACTATTTCACCTTTAGGAGGATTAAGAGAAAACAAACATCAAACTAATATAGGTAAAAAAATTATTGAAGTAGAAATAGAAAATAGTCAACAAGAAAATTTTCCAGAGCTTGATTCTAAAACAATAATGACTAATGGTAGAGAAATAAGTAGTGATAGAGGTGACAGTGCTATGATGCGTGTTGGTCAATTTATTGAGTTTAAAGATGGTAGTGATACTGGAGGTGAAGTTAAAGCGCCTTTGTATGTTGATGGAGATGGTGGTACTTTAAGCTCAAGTAGTAGTTCTGTTAAAATAAAAGGATCTCAAGGAGCTGCTATTAGAAATTTTTTATTTACATCTAGTTTTGCAAACTTTGGTCTTTTAACTACTATAGATACAGGTAAACAAGTTAGTCTTTCAACTCAAGGTAATGTTGAAGGTTTTGACACAGTAAATCCAACACTTATAGTAACAAGCTCATTAGCTTTGGGATCTGGAGAACTTACTCCAGGTAGCGAAACTATTTATACTTTTACTATTAGCCCAAATACTGTAGCTGATATTGTTGAAAATACTCAAATTACTTTTACTTTTTCATCAACTATTTTTGGTCAACAAACTCAACAAAAAAGATTTTTAAGTGAAGACAATACAACAGCTACTATAGTTGAACATGGAGATGATTTTAATATTAGAAGACCAATACTTCAAAAAGTTCAATTAAATGATAATAGTAAAAGAACTATAATGCATTTTGATAGATCAGTAATACCTTTTACCGCAAGTCATGACAGCGGTGTAAAACAAATGATGGCACTATTTGATCCTCTTACAATAAAATCTGTAGAAACTATAACAGAAGTTGAAGATGGCAATACAAAATATTATCAAAAAATTAAATTATCACATGAGCATGGATTTGATGCTGGTGATGAATTAATTATACAAAATATAGAAGAAGAGCCAATAGCAGTTACAACTGGTTTAACTGTTTTAGAAACAAATCCTGTAGAATCTCAGTTAGATATTTATTATGAATCATCAACAAGTGGTTTAATAAGGGATTTACACACTGATTTAATAGCACAAGCAAGAGAGCTAGAAATAAGCTATTATAATACTTTTATATTATCTGGTGGTGCTAATTTATTTTATGATGTTAATGAAAATGATTTTATTCCAGTAGAAGATATAGGTCAATGGCACGTTGAAGAATCAAGAATAAAAGGTGAATTTAACGGTAAATCTGTTGATTTTGGTGTAAAAGCTTATTTAGCAGACTTTAATTATTCTCAAAGAACAAGAGGCAATGCATTAATACACTCTGGTATTTTTAATGCAAAAACAGATGTTAACGAAACAAATCAGTTTTCTATAGGTGAACCTATTACAAAAGCCGTAGATATACAAAATGGTAGTATACAAAAGTTATATGCAGAAGATACAAACTTACTTATATTTCAAGAAAATAAAGTTAGTAGAGCGTTAATTGATAAAGACGCTATATTTACACAAGAAGGTCAACCACTTACTACTGCTTCTAGAGTTGTTATAGGACAAGTTGGAAGTTTTAGTGGTGATTATGGTATAAGTAAAAATCCTGAGAGTTTTGCAGTTCATGCAGGTAGAAAATATTTTTCTGATAAAAATAGAGGTGTTGTATTGAGATTATCGCAAGACGGTTTAACACCTATATCAGATGCTAGTATGCGTAGTTTTTTTAGAGATAATTTACCTAAAACAAAACGAATTTATGGTATGTATGACGAGCGTAAAAACAAATACGTTATTTCATTACAAAACGATGAGAATATTAGCTCTACTCATTTATCAGAATACGGTGGCGATGGCGCTACAAATTTAACAAAAGATGTTTATGCTACACTTTCGTTTGATGAAGGTTCAAAAGGCTGGGTATCTTTTTATACATATAAACCAACATTTGGTTTTAGTTTAGATAATGAGTTTTATACTTATGATAATCAAAACTTATACAAACATTACAGCGACAATGTTCAACGCTGTAAGTTTTACACTAGCAGTTATAGTGATCCAGCAAATGTAGAGTTTGTGTTTAATGATCAACCAACAACTGTTAAAAATTTTCACACAATAGATTATGAAGGTACTACTGGTTGGAAAATGGCATCATCTGAAACAGATATGCACGAAGCTTTTCCAATATTAAGTAGTGATACAACTGTGTCTTCGTTATCAATACCTATAAATTTTGTTAATAAAGAAAACAAATATTATGGGTATATAAGAAATAACACAACAACTACATCATTAAATCAAATAACAGGTGTTGATTTATCAGGTGTAAAAGGATATTTTAATAAAGTAAAAATGCAGTATTGGAAACCTAGTGAAGCTATAGCTTCTTCTGTTAATAAAGCAGAGCTATATGCTGTAGGTAGTGAAACTGTATATTCATCACAATAAATAATAAACTATGAGTTTAACAGCAATTGGACTAGGTGTTAGCGCGCTTAGTGGTATATTTGGAGGCATTGGAGCCGGTAGGGCAAGAAGAGAAGCTAGAAGAAGAGAAAGAAGAGCAGCAGCTAGATTAATGGCTTTAGAAGCTAATAGGCAAGATATACCTGATTTTGGTCAAGATTTTGAAAATCCATTTGCCAACTTACAAGTAGCTACTAGAGCTGCAGAAATGCAAGCAGAACAACAAGATATATCACTAGCTAGTACATTAGACACGTTAAGAGCTACAGGCGCTAGCGCTGGTGGAGCTACAGCTTTAGCAAGAGCTGCATCGCAAAGTAAAAGAGGTGTTTCTGCTAGTATACAACAACAAGAAGCTAGAAACGCGCAGTTAAGAGCGCAGGGTGAAGTACAAGCTGAGCAAATGAGACAAAGAGCTCAAATGGCTCAGTTCCAAGCGCAAGAAACTAGAGAAATGCAACAACTAGATAGACAGGCTAGCTTGCAAAGCTCAGCTAGTCAACAAGCAGCTGCTTATGGGGCTCAACAATCACAGATGTTTGGACAAGCTTTTGGATCTTTAGCTACTCTTGGGGTAGGGGGCTTAACTGGTGGAGAAGGTGACTTTTTTAAAAATTTAGCAAAAAATTTTCCAAATCAAAGTTAAATAAAAATAAAAATGGCAAGAACAAGAAATCCTTACGGAAATATAACAGGTGGTTACTTAGGTAGTGGAGCTAGAACAACTACTGGTGGATCATATGTAAACCCTAGATTAGGCATATCTGATTACACTGGTTTTCAAAGAGGCTTTGGAGCTAGTTTTAGACTTCCTAAACAACAAAAAAAAGAAAAAATAACGATAGATGGAGTTACTCTTGCAACAGAAAATACTTCAAATAATGATTTTATGACAGTTGATGGAGTTGAAGTAAGTATTGGAGATAAAGAATCAAAAATATTTATGAATAACTTTCAAACTGGTGAGATGCAAAATCTTTATAATATAGCTTCAGATTCTAAATCTACAGATTTTGAAAAAGCTCAAGCTTTGGGAAAAGTTAGAATTTATAACTCGGTTTTTGGAGAAAAAGATTCTAATCTTGCTTATTTAAATAATAAAATTAGTAATCCTGAGGATGTAGATTATAGAGCAACTAATATAAATGGAGAAGTAAAAATACCAGGTCTTGATGGAGATAGTTCATACTCAATACCTATGATGTATAAAGGCTTTGCTGATGGTACGTTAACACCTGCTTCAAGAAAAATTGAAGGTACTAATATAGAATATCATGGAGTAGTAGATACTAAAACTGGAGAGTTTTTAAATTTAGAAGCAATGGATAAAAATTGGGTTGACACTAATGTTAAATCTTTTTATAATGTTTCTGATAATATTTTAGTTGGATATGATTCTGTTAAAAATATGAGTTTTGACCCTATTGAATTTACTGAAAAAACTTTTCAAGATGATTCAGGTAAAACTTTTCAAGTTACTGACGAAAGATCTTATTTTGAAGCTAAAGATATAAATAATTTTGAACAATCATCTTTTAACTTTGTTAGTAATGAATATAGAGATATTAAAGCAACAGGTGAATTAGATTCTGCTATAGGCCAAGTTTTTGACGCTGTAAACAACGGTTCTTTTAAATTACCTACAAACGCTGATAATGATAGATTTGGTGTAATAGCAGCCAGACAAGCTATATCTGAAGCAGATCCAAAAGATCCTAATTATAAAGTATTACAACAAAACTATATAGGTGCTGTTGTTAAAGATTATTTAAATGAAAATTTTAAAAGACAAAACGGTAGTGATTATTATGGTTTTGACAATAAAAAAGATTCAGAGACAAGAGGTAGAGCAATACCCAGAATAAAGAAAAACGCTAGCTTCTTTGAAACAGCAAGAGTAGAACAAAAGCCTGACAGCGACGGTGATAGTGGCGGTGGCGGCATAAGTAAGCCTGATAGAAGTAGAATTGATAGGTTCTTTAGATTATTTAATAAAGGTTTAGAAGTTCAAACGTTTGGCGAAAATGTTTCTGTAGAAGGCAAACCAGGTCTTGTTATAAACGAAAGTGCTATTGAAAACTTTTTTCAAGAATATGATTTACCTATAGCTGGTTCTAATAGGAAAGTTGGAGGTATAGAATATTTACCTGATAGATATGGTAAAGGGGGTATGCCTGGCGATGCTGGTCTTGGTGCGCTTAAAGTTAAATGGGTTAAATCAGGTGATGATGATAGAGCTGATGAAGAAATAACTTATGATTTAAATGATGAAGGAAGTGTATTAAAACTTGTATCTAAAATGAAAGCAATTGGAAAGTCTCCTGAATTAACACCTGCTGTTGTAACAGGTATTGTAAACGAGTTTCAAAGACTTAAAGATGTTGTTAAAGGAGGAGCTTTAAGAGATCCTTCTGAAATACCACCAACACAACCACAATAATAAATTAACATGGCAGACATTAATGAACTAAGAGATCTTGCAAATCAATTAAGATTTGAAGAAAATCTTAGTACTTCTGAAGTACAAAGAGATCCTAGATACATTGCTAAACAACAAGAAATTGATGAGCAAAGAGAGCAACAATTAGATGAAAAAGCCAATATTGAAGCTAAAAATCTTTTTAATGTTGTTAATAATATAGATGGTGAAAATATCAAATCTAGTGTTGCTAATGAATATTTTGATTTAAATAATTTAGAAGCTAAAGATGCTACTACAGATGAATATTATTTAACACCTACTGGTGAAAAAAGATATAGAGGCTTAAAACCTAAATATGAATCAGATGAAGAATATGATAATTATTTAAAAAGTTTTTATAGAGACAGATATGACGACTATATTTTATTTAAAGACAACAACGAACTTGTTAAAAACGAACAAACAGATTTATTAACTGATAAATATAAGTTTGAGCAAAAAAATAAAAACATAGAGCAATACTTAAGAAGTGTTGATGAAGATGTAAGAAATAAAATTGACATTGAAGATTTAACTGGTTTTAATAGTTTTGAGCAAGGTGATAAATTTATTAAAGATCAAAGTAATTTATATAAAAATTCTGTAGAAGAAAATAATAAAAATTACTTAACATATAAAAATGACGTAAAAGTTTTTTCTGATAAAGTAGACGTTATTGACAAAGAGTTGTTAAAAATATCTGGTGGTGATTTTAAAATGGATGGTCTCGATTCGCCTAAAAGAATAGAGCAATTTAATAAACTAGTTGCTGATAGAAATCAACTAATATCTGAATATCAACCACCTTTAACAGAAAGATTTAATGATATAAAATCTCAAAGTGAATCTTTAGATTTTATGCTTCAGAATATTAAAAATAAAAATAGTCAACTAAATGATGCTGCTATAATAGCAAATGCTCTAGGCAAAGACTATAGTTTAAGCGCTAGATCAGCTCAGTCTTTTGAAGAGTTTTTTTTAGGTGGCGCGGCTGAGTTTGCTGGGTTAACAAGTAAAGTTTTAACTAAAATGTTACAAAAAACAGGTGGTGGTAGTCTACCTGGTCAAATAATAAGTAAAGGACTAGATTATATAGATAATTTAACTGAAGGTGAAGTTAATGAAATGTTTGATATGGTTGGTAGTTACGCGTTAAACCATGCTACTAATTATAATGAAAGATTAGCTAAAAAAAGAGAAGTTAATTTACCAGCACCCATAACTTTAGATGATGTTGGTGATAATAAAATAGGCTATGGTGATTGGTTTGGAGAAGCTTTTGCTAATAATAGTCCTTCTATACTAGTAGGTACTTTAGGCGCTGGCGCTGCTGTTGGTAGTAGAGTTATATTAAGCAAAGCTGCTAACAAAACTAGATCATTAGTATTATCACCTAAATATACAAGTGAAATTACTTTAAACGCAAGAAAAAAAGCTTTAAAATATAATAGGCTTTCTATGGATACTACAATAAGTACTTTTTTTGTAGGTGAAACAGGTGATAGAATGACAGATATAGAGCTTAGAGAAAGAACAGCTTTAGAAATATTATATGGTGATGATGAAAATCCAGGAAAAATAGATCAACTAGAAAAATTAGACCCTAATAGTTTTGAGGCTAAAAATATTAGTCAACAAATAAAAGATTTAGAAAGAATAAGTAGTTATTCATTAGCTCAAAAAGCATTAACTTCATATGGGTCAGGTGGTTTTGCCGCTGCTTTTGAAAGATTACCATTAAAGTTTTTACAAGAAGCTAGTCAGTATGGCTTAAAGTTTGGTCCTAATCAATTTAAAAAAGAAATTTATGGTAAAATACCTAATTTTAGTTTAAATTTATTAGGTAGCGTCGGTAAAGAAGGTGGTAAAGTATTATTAAGAGGTGGTACAATAGAACAATTAGAAGAATTAGGCACTGAAGCATCACATAATGCTTTAGATATATTTGTTTTAGGTGAAAACAAAAGTATGTTAAGCGGTATTGATAAAGAGTTTTTTGCTAATAACTTTGTGACTATTGGTGCTATTACTGCTCCTAAAGTTGCAATGAATATGCAGCAAGCTTTAGCTAATGAGTTTACTATACGAGATGAAGTTTTAAATCAAAGAAAACTAAGATTAGAACTAGATAATATAAGAGTAGATATTAAAAACTCTGAAGGTCAAGAGCTTCTTGATAAAAGAAAAAGAAAAAACGAAATACTTCAAGAGCTAGCGCTTCTCAATGCAACTTCTATACAAAAGCTAAACTCAATGACTAGCGGGCAAATAGAAGAAGCAGCCGACATAAAAAGGCAGATGAGAGAGTTGGATAAATTAGCCGGCAGAATAGCTAAAGCTGGTCAAACTGATGCTAACGCAAGCACTGAAATTGAAAGAATTACAAAAGAATATAATTTTTTAGAAGAAAAGCTAGAAACATTATTATCAAGTAAGAAAAATAAAGTTAGAAAAACAATAGATGATTTTAAAAAAGAATATGCCAGCAAACTTGGTTTTGACGTAAAATCTGGTCCTGATGCTGCTTATCATTTAGGTTTATATGATTTTTACAAAGACGCTGCTAAAATAATGTTACCTGAAAACGGTGAATATATTGAATACACAGACGGCGAGTTAACACAAATGCAACCAGGTGGTAGTGTAGGTTTTAATTTAACTAATTTTGAAACTATAGAGAATAAATTAAAAGAAAAAGGTATTGATCAAGCTACAATAGATGAAATAAAAACTAATTTTAGTGAAGGCGCAAACGCTGCTCAAGCAGGTAATAATATTATAATTAACGAAAAAGCTTTAATAAATAATATACTTCAAGGCGCAAAAGGTGATGCTAAATATGCTGCTATAGCACCGTTAGAAGAATTATCACATATAAGAAATAGAGCGTACGGACTTGTTGATAAAGACGGTCAAATGACTAAAAAAAGTAAAAAAGCAGTAGAAGAAGCTGTAAAAGTACTTAATGAAAAGAAAGAGTTAAATAAAATAAAAGAAGACGATTACAATGCTTTAATACGAAGATTAAACGCGTATAAAGGTGATTCTGAAGAAATATTAGAACAAATTAAAAATGCTGTAGTTTTAGGTTTATTAGATATTTCTGACATAGAAACTATGTATGGTTTTCAAGATTTTGTTAGAGGTTTTGTTGGTGATGTATTTGGTGAGTATAGCTGGATGTTTGATTTAAGTGATTCTAATGATGTATTTAGGTTTGCTAAAAACTTTAAAAGACAAGTAGAAACACAACAAGTTATAGCTTCAGCACCAGAAGAGCAAGAAGAAGCAAAGCTGTCTAAACCTGTAGGTGATCAAATAAAAGCTTTAGTACCACCAGGTACTACTAAACAACAATATGATACTCAAGTAATAGGTGATGTATATAATGATCTAGTTGTTGGTAATACGTTAAACGGATTAATTAGAGGTCAATTAAATAGGTTTGGTGTTACTGGTGATAATGTATTTGGTAAACCTATAAATAACTTTGTAGAAGATGTTAAGCAACAGTTGTTTGAAAGAAGTTTAACTAGGTTTAATCCTGAAACAAATGATGACTTAGGTGGTTTTGTTGTTAGTGAGTTGCAACAGTTTAGAATAGGTGATGTAGTTAACAGATATAGAAGAGAACAAGCTGGTAGTTTAGATATACAAGCTGGTGAAACTGGTTCTATAAGAACACCTGTAGCTGATGAAGTTGATTTAGATGTAGATACTTCAGAAGCTTCAATATCAGAGTTAAAACAAGGTTTAAGAGTTGATGGTGAACAATTCGTTGATCAAAAACTAGAAGATGAAATAGAAACAAATACTATCGAAATAGTTGAAGGTGTTACACCTGAAGTTAATGATAAAGATTTTAAAACGTTTGTTAAAGATGCAGCACAACAAAAATCATTTAAATCTATTAAAAACAAATTAAAAAATATTGATAAGTTTTTAGAAGATAATATTAATGTTTTATTTGGTGGTAAAAATTTGCCTATAGCTACACTTGTAGCAATGGAGCGTAGAACACCAGCTGCTAATAGAATATTTACAGGTGAACCTACTAGACTAACAACACAAGCGCAAATAGATAAAGCTATTGATGAAGGTGATTTTTATGTAGAAAACGAAAAACAAGGGCCTTCAAAATATCCTAGAAAAAAACCTACTATTGAACAAGTTAAAAAGTTTTTCTTTGATGTAGGCGCTAGTACAAAAGGAACTAGAAAAGATGGTTTAGTAAACGCTATATCATTTAGTTTGTTTAGAGATATAGTGCCTAGCGTAATGAATAGGGCTAATATTGTACAAGAAGATATAGCTAAAGTTTCTCAAAAATTAATAGTTGATCCTACAACAAAATTTAGTAAAGCTGTTGGAGATATAATAAATATAAGAAGTTTGTTTGAGTTAGAAACTAACGGTATAGATAAGCTTTTAGATTTATATGGTCAAAACTCTACATTTGATATTAAAAGCGATACTGGTAGGGCTGAATTTATAGAGTTTGTTAAAAGTAATTTATTACCTCTAATGCCTAAAGAGTTTTGGTTTAACTATGATAAAGACGGTAATGTAACTAGCTCTGCATTTACATATAGTAATGCTAGTTATGGATTAAGCATGAGTAAAAATGAAGATGGAAGTTTTAAAAATGTTGATCAAGCTACAGCTTATGAAAATTTTAAAAATGAAATATTTACAATAGGTAAAAACTTTACAAACTTTGGTAAACCTATACAAGGTGTTGATTGGACTTTAACTAAAAATTACACTACAATATTTGGTAAAAAAGGTAATTTTGTAAATAAAATACAACAAGGTATTAAAAACGGCGATATAGATAAGTGGAATAAAAATGTAGAAATAATACATAAAGAAATGTGGAGTCGATTTAATAGTGTTATTTCTAAAGACAAAGATGGTGTGGTTTCAGGAGGTGTTGGAACGTATTTAAAATTAGTTGCAAATGATAAACAAGCTTGGCATAGATTAGGCGCTCAAATAGCTGGTTATTCTAATAAACTAACAGATAGAAAAGGTGGTAAAAATATAGAGTTTGAGCATGCTATGCCTGCTACTGCAGCTTATTTATATTTAATGGACAGTGCTTTATCAGACTCTGACTTTAATACTTCTTATGATTTAATTATTAAAAACTATAAGTTAATAGTTTTAGACAAAGCTATGGACGATAAGCTTAAAAACGCTAGAACTAAAAAAGGTTATAGTTTACAAAGACGTATGCCAGATGACTGGAGTGTAATAGAAGATAATTGGTGGCAAAGATATTTCAACGATATTGTATATGCTCAAAAAGGTGGTATAGACCCTAATTCGATAATAGGTTTAGATGGTAAAACTTTTGCAGAGACTTTTAATGTTGATGCTGCTGGTAGATCAACAAATAAAAATATAGAAACTAATAAACAAAAAGCTTTTAACAAAAATCCTAAATCAAAATTTAGCAAAGCAATTAATAATGATGGTTTGTTAAATGATTTAAATAACTATGATAAAGCTTTACGTAATGCTAGAAACTTAAACGCGCCTAAAAAAGGTATTAGTATATTTGATTTTGATGATACACTAGCTACTAGTAAAAGCAAAGTAATAGTTACTATTGGTAATAAAACTACTAAAATAACACCAGCAGAGTTTGCTAAACAACATAGTAAATTAGAAGAACAAGGCGCTGAATTTGATTTTAGTGAGTTTAATCAAGTTGTTGATGGTAAACCTGGGCCTTTAATTGCTAAAATTAAAAAAGCTATAGATAAGTTTGGTAATAAAGATGTGTTTGTATTAACAGCAAGACCACAAGCGTCTGCAGCTTCGATAAAAACATTTTTAGACGGTATAGGTGTTAACATACCTTTAGAAAATATTACGGGTTTAGAAGATGGTACACCTCAAGCTAAAGCTAATTGGGTTGTTAGTAAAGCAGCTGAAGGTTATAATGATTTTTATTTTACAGATGATGTATATAAAAATGTAAAAGCAGTTCAAGATGCGTTAGAAGTTTTAGATGTTAAATCAAAAACTAGATTAGCATATAGTGATAGAGTTAAAAAACTAGACAAGGATTTTAATGATATACTAGAAGCTAAAACAGGTATTGCATCAGAAAAAGAATACGGTAAAGCTAAAGCTCAAGTAGTTGGTGCTAATAAAGGTAAGTTTACATTTTTCATACCACCATCTGCAGAAGATTTTGTAGGTTTATTATATAACACGCTTGGTAAAGGTAAGTTGGGTGATAGCCAAATGGCTTGGTATAAAAAGAATTTACTTGATCCATATGCTAGCGCTATGGCTGCAATATCAAGAGAGCGTATAGCTTTAATGGACGATTACAAAGCGCTTAAAAAACAACTAGGTATTGTTCCTAAAAATTTACGTAAAAAAATACCTGGTGAAACTTTTACTAATGAACAAGCTGTAAGAGTTTATATATGGAATAAACAAGGCATGACAGTCCCTGGTTTAAGTAAAGCTGATTTAAAAGAATTAACTGATTATATAGAAAATAACAATGAGCTAAAATTATTTGGTGATCAATTAATAGCTATAAATAAAGCTGAAGGTTATACTGAGCCTACATCTAGCTGGTTAGCTGGTACTATAACTACTGATATAATGAGAGGTTTAGGTACTACTAAAAGAGCTAAACACTTGCAACAATGGCAGCAAAATGTTGATATAATATTTTCTGAAAAGAATTTAAATAAACTAGAAGCTGCTTTTGGTAGACCTTATAGAGTTGCGTTAGAAGGAATACTGCAGCGTATGAAAACAGGTAGAAACAGAGCTTTTACAGGCGATAGTATTACAGGTAAAGTTACTGACTGGCTAACAAATAGTATTGGTACTATCATGTTTTTTAACACTAGATCAGCATTGCTTCAAACTATATCTTCTGTGAATTTTATAAACTTTTCAGATAATAATATATTTAAAGCTGGTAAAGCATATGCTAA
>LULP01000447.1_pt1 | contig 14634 bp, 17 predicted proteins | sample 728111 | NCBI WGS metagenome assembly LULP01 (sample SAMN03860286, study PRJNA289734) | marine metagenome | biome: seawater column; feature: ocean; material: water; isolation source: Red Sea water column Station 149 - depth 25m | place: Saudi Arabia: Red Sea | collected 2011-10-15 | depth 25 m
AAATGCTGTTCGTACAATTGCTATGGATACAACAGATGGACTAGTTAGAGGTCAAACAGCTACTGATACAGGTGCCCCTATTTCAATGCCTGTAGGCCCGGAAACTTTAGGTAGAATTATGAATGTTGTTGGAGAGCCAGTTGACGAAAGAGGCGATATTGGAACAAGCAAATCTTATCCTATTCATAGACCAGCGCCAGAGTTTGTTGATCAATCTACAGAAACCGAAGTTCTAGTAACAGGAATTAAAGTAGTTGATCTACTAGCACCTTATGCAAGAGGTGGTAAGATTGGATTATTTGGTGGAGCTGGAGTTGGTAAGACAGTTTTAATTATGGAATTAATTAATAACATTGCCAAGGCTCATGGAGGATATTCTGTATTTGCTGGTGTAGGTGAAAGAACTCGTGAGGGTAATGACTTGTACCATGAAATGATTGAGTCAGGAATTATTGACCTAAAAGGTAAGGACTCAAAAGTTGCACTTGTTTATGGTCAGATGAACGAACCACCAGGAGCAAGAGCAAGAGTTGCTCTATCAGGATTAACCCAAGCAGAATATTTTAGAGACGAAGAAGGACAGGATGTTTTATTCTTTGTAGATAATATCTTTAGATTTACTCAAGCTGGTTCTGAAGTGTCAGCTCTTCTAGGACGTATTCCATCTGCAGTTGGATATCAACCAACACTTGCAACTGATATGGGTGCCCTGCAAGAGCGAATTACAACTACAAAAAAAGGATCAATCACATCAGTGCAAGCAATCTATGTTCCTGCGGATGACCTAACGGATCCCGCACCTGCTACATCTTTCTCACACTTGGATGCAACAACAGTTTTAAATAGGGCCATTTCTGAAAAAGGAATATATCCAGCAGTTGACCCACTAGATTCTACTTCAAGAATTTTAGACCCACAAGTTGTTGGTGATGACCATTACAGAGTAGCCAGGGAAGTGCAGAGAGTCTTACAAACATATAAAAGTCTTCAAGATATTATTGCTATTTTAGGAATGGATGAACTTTCAGAAGAAGATAAGCTAACAGTTGCTAGAGCAAGAAAAATAGAAAAGTTTTTGAGCCAACCATTTTTCGTAGCAGAAGTTTTCACAGGTTCACCAGGTAAATATGTTGATCTTGAAGATACCATTAAGAGTTTTGATGGACTGGTAAAAGGAGAATATGATCATATGCCAGAAGCTGCATTTTATATGGTAGGTGGCATAGATGAAGCAATTGAAAAAGCTAAAAAATTAGAAGCTGAAGCCGCATAATGGCAACAATTTCTTTTGATTTAGTTTCTCCAGAAAACCTTGTCTTCAATGATGAAGTTGGTACTATAATTGTCCCTGGTAAAGATGGCGACTTAGGTATTTTACCAGGACATAGTAAGGTCATGTCCTCTCTTAGACCAGGAAGAGTTATGGTATACAGTGAAGATAAAAATTTAATTAAATCCTTTTTTGTTTCTGGTGGTTTTGCAGAAATCAATCCTGAAAAATGTATTGTTCTTGCAGAAAGTGTTGTTGAAGTTAATTCTTTAGAAAAAACATCAATTGAAAAAGAAATACAAGAATTAGAAAATAAGGAAGGTAAAGAATCAGAGGAACAACTTTCTGTAGCTAAAGCAAAATTAGAAGCAATAAATGTAAATTATTACGATAAAATTTAATTTCTTTCTAAATTAAACTTTAACTAAATTCCTTCTAAATTCTTTTTGAATTTTTATATAAACATTTCTTTTAAATGGTACTGCGTTTTGGCTAATTTCATCATAGTCCATCCATTTCCATTCACTAAACTCAGGATTTTCTGTTCCTACATTTATGTCGTTATCAATTCCTGTAAAACGAAATAAAAACCACTTTTGAATTTGACCTATGTATTTATCACCCCAAGGTAATGTCTTGAGTGTTTCTGTAGGTATGTCATAAGAGATCCATTCTTGAGATGAATTAATCAAAGATGCATTATTCGTACCAATCTCTTCCATCATTTCTCTCCAAACTGCTTCTTCAGGATTTTCATTTTCATCGATACCACCTTGAGGCATTTGCCAATATCCACTTGGATGATCTAATCTTCGACCAACTAAAATTTGATTTCTTGCATTGAGAATCATCATTCCCACACATTTTCTATATTTTTTTTGCATTATTATTCTTGAGTTTCATTAAAGAGACTTACACCTTGCACAAGATCAAAGGCTCTTCGAAGTTGATAATCAATCTCTAAACGTTTTTCAAATTCACTTAATTCATTATCTGCATTTTCTTCTACATCTTCTTCATTATTTTTATCAAGAGAGTCTTTTAGATCTGATTCAGAAAATCTTTTATAATCAAAAGATTCAAATTCTCCTTGTTCAATGATTATATCTGGTACGATCCCCTTACCTTGGATTGATTCACCTGAAGGAGTATAATATCTGGCGGTAGTTAATCTTATACCAGTTAGATTATCACTATTTGAAACTTGAAAAGGAATTATTGTTTGAACTGAACCCTTTCCAAAAGATTGTGTACCTATAATGATTGCTCTTTTATGATCTTGAAGTGCGCCTGCAACAATTTCAGAAGCTGATGCAGAACCACCATCAATAATTACAACAAGTGGTTTTCCATTAGTTCTATCAGATTTTTTTGCACGATATCTTCTTATGTCTTTTTTATCTCTACCTCTTGTTGAAACAATTTCTCCTCTTTCCAAGAATATATCCGTTACCTTAACTGCTTGTGTAAGAAGACCGCCTGGGTTTGACCGTACATCTAAAACGTAACCTTTTATTTTATTTTCTTGTTCAATCTTTTTTATAGCATTTAGAAGACCACTTTCTGTTTGTTCATTAAAAGATGTTATTCTTAAGTATCCAATATTGTTAAGCACTTCACTTTTAACTGATCTAATTTTGATATAATCTCTGATAATTTCAATCTCAAAGGGTTCAGTATTTGCTCTTGAAATAGTAATTACTATTGGCTCACCTTTTTTGCCTCTCATTAATTCAACAGCTTCATTTAGAGTTAGACCAAAAACAGGTGTTTCGTCTATTTGAATAATATAATCACCTGCAAGAACTCCAGCATCATATGCCGGTGTGTCTTCTATCGGAGCAATGACTTTCACAAAACCTTCCTCCATGGTAATTTCAATACCTAATCCACCAAATTTACCCTCTGTATCCATTTGCATTTCTTGAAATACTTCTTCATTCATAAAACCAGAATGAGGATCTAAACCTGACAACATTCCATCAATCGCTTTTTCAATTAATTCTTGATCCGTAACCTCTTCCACATAGGAAGATCTTACCCTGTCAAACTTTTAAAAATACATTTTTTGAAATTATCATATATTTTAAGCTAGTTTAGTTTGTGAAGAATCAAAGCTTACTTCCCATAATTTTTCTAATGCATATAATTCTCTAATTTCTTGTCGAAACAAATGAACAATGATCTCACCTGCATCAACAATTATCCAGTCACATTGAGGTCTTCCTTCAGGATTCGGACATTTTATCCCTGCTTTTTTTAATTTTTTTACCATTTCGTCTGCTGTAGCATCTGAATGTCTAGTTGATCTACAGGTAGCAATCACAAAGGCATCAGCAACGGATGATTTATTAGATAAATCAATAACTTTTATATCTTCAGCTTTTGCATCACTTAGTATTGATACAATATTTTCTGTCAATGAAGTAATTTTATTAATATTTGCCTCTTAATTTATTTCTTTGATTTCTAATTTCAGATGATGAAATTTTAATTTCTTTATTTTGTATCAAAGTCCATGCAGGAATTTTTTTTGAAACATGTTCTATGTCTTGAGCTATATATTTATTATGAATAAATTTTTTTGCTGCAACACTTTTCAAAGCATTTGTATTATATCCATGTCTTCTGAAAATAACAATAGAGATAATATGAAAAATTGATTGCCATTTTTCCCATTCGTGAAAATTAACTAAATTGTCTGCACCCATTAACCAAAAAAATTTAATATTTTTATAATATTGAATTAGAAATTTAATTGTTTGATAAGAGTATTGAGATTTAATTTTTTTTTCTACTTCTAATATTTTTATAGGAAAATTTTTTGTAATTTGTTTACAATTTTGTAATCTTTCTTCGTATGTTGCAGGTTTTGAAATCTTCAAAGGGTTCTGAGGTGTAACTAGCCACCAAATTTCATCTAGATGTAATACTTTTTTAGCTTCATTTGAAATAAATAGATGCCCTCGATGTGGCGGATCAAAAGACCCTCCCAGAAGTCCAATCTTTTTCAATTAAGGTCTTTCCTGACCATTACCATTAACTACATATTTAAATGTAGTTAAATGTTTTGTTCCCACTGGTCCTCTTACATGTATTTTGTCTGTTGAGATTCCTATCTCAGCACCAAAACCAAATTCACCGCCATCCGCAAATTGCGTAGATGCATTTTTAAGTATTATTGCGCTGTCAATTTTATTATAAAATTTTTCAAAGGTTTTTTCACTTTCTGTAATTATACTTTCCGTATGTCCAGAAGAATAATCATTTATATGCTTAACCGCTTCATCAACTCCTGAAACAATTTTTACTGATAAAATTTTATCTAAATATTCTAATGACCAATCTTCTTCATTTGCCGTTTTAAAATCACTATCTAAAGACTGAATATATTCATCGCCTCTAATTTCACAATTTACTTCTTTTAGAGGTTTTAATATTTTCATTGCTTCGTCTTTAATTTTTTCATCAATTAAAAGTGTTTCTGCAGCACCACAAATTTCAGGACGCCTCATTTTACTATTAAAAACTACTTTTTCTGCAATGCTTAAATCAGCATCTTTATCTACATACACATGACATATACCGTCTAAATGTTTGATAACGGGTATTTTGCTTGCTGAATTAATTTTTTCAATCAAACCTTTGCCACCTCTAGGAATAATTACGTCAACATAATCTCTCATGCTTAGCAAATGATCAACCGCTTCTCTTTCAGGTGTATTAATCATTTGGACACAATGTTCTGGGAGGCCAGCTTCCGTGAAAGCATTTGTAATATTATTTACCAATTCTTTAGAGGAATGAAAACTATCACTACCACCTCTTAAAATTATACAATTACCAGATTTTATGGAAAGACAAGACGCATCAACAGTGACGTTCGGTCTGGATTCATAAATTACCCCTAATACACCAAGTGGTGTTGAAATTTTACGAAACTTTAAACCATTAGGTCTTTCCCATTCTTCTAACGTAATGCCAATTGGATCTGGTATTTCGATTATATCTTCAATTGATGTAATCAATCCATCAATAGATTTTTCAGTTAATGTAAGTCTATTTATTAAAGGCTTAGCTAAAGATTTTTTTTCACCATTTTCTAAATCTATTTTATTAGCTTCAAGAATTTTATTTCTATTTTTATCTAAATTTTTAGTGAGTTTTGTTAAAGCAAGATTTTTTTGATCACTGCTACAGACTTTCATATTTAGAGAGGCAGATTTTGCTCTTTTGCCTAATTCAATAATATTATTTTCAATACTCATGTAGAAAGCTTAACTAAATTATCTTTATGTACCACTTCCTCTCTTCCTTCGAAACCTAAAACTTTATAAATTTCTTTACTTTTCTTTCCAATAATTTTTTTTGCATCATTAAAATCATAAGCGATCCTGATGGTTTTAAATGATTTAATAACCATTTCTTTTTGGACGAATTTGTAGAAGTTAAGGGATAAAAAATTGTTGAATTTTTTTTATTAATATTACTGATTGGTCTGTTTTTATCACTATTAGTGATTATTGTAGCACAACCGTTTCCAGCACATATCTTTGCTGCTAAAATTTTTGTGGCCATTCCTCCACTACCTAACTCAGAAGATTGATAATTACCAAGTTCTTCAATTTTTTTATCAATTTTAAATACCTCTGAAATTTTTTTGACATCCTTATCTTTTTTTGGATTACCTTGATATAAACCATCAACATCACTTAATAAAATTAATAAATCAGCTTCAATCATTTGTGCTACTCGTGCTGCAAGTCTATCATTATCACCATAGCGAATTTCCTCAGTAGCAACAGTGTCATTTTCATTAATGATTGGGATTATGTTTTTACTTTGTAATGATGATATTGTATTTCTAGCATTTAAATATCGTCGCCTTTCTTCGCTATCTTCTAATGTTAATAAAATTTGAGAAACACCTATCTTGTATTTTCCTAGTTTATTTCGCCATTGATGGGCTAATTCAATTTGACCAACTGAAGCTGCTGCTTGTTTATCTTCTAATTTTCTTAACTTTGTATTTGAAATACTTTTTGCACCTAAAGCAATAGCGCCAGAACACACAATCACAATTTTTTTTGTTTTATTCAATTCCGCAATGTCTTTACATAAATTATCTAACCACTTAGATTTGATCTTTTTTGTTTTCGAATCAACAATTGAATTTGAACCAATTTTTACAACTACTTTTTTATATTTTTTAATCATTTGTGATTTCATTATATTTGAATAAATAATCAATTAGATCATCTATACCTTCATTATTAAAACTTGATATAAAAAGAATATCAGAATTTAACTTTTGATTGATCTTAATTTTTTTTTCCTCTAAATTTTCATTGAGTAAATCAATTTTGGTTAAAACAATTATTTCTTTTTTTGAAGATACTTTTTCACTATATTTTGAAATTTCGTTTCTTATTGTATTATAGTTTTCGTACCAATTGTCGTCATTTATATCTACTAAATGAAGTAAATATTTACATCTCTCAATATGTGCTAAAAATTTATCTCCCAAACCTTTTCCCTCATGCGCACCTTCAATCAACCCTGGGATATCTGCTAATACAATTTCTTTATCAAAGCGCTTCACGGTACCAAGCACAGGATGTAAGGTTGTAAATGGATAATCCCCAATTTTTGGGTTAGCATTAGAAATTGTTGATAACAGAGTTGATTTACCTGCATTAGGTAAGCCTATTACTCCTATATCTGCAAATAATTTTAGTGATAACCATATCCATCGTTCTTCTCCTAATTCACCTTTTGTAAATTTTCTTGGAGCTTGGTTAACTGATGATTTAAAATGATTATTTCCTAAACCGCCATTACCACCCTTTAATAAAATGTATTCTTCATCAATTTTTGTTAGATCAGTTAGCAATACCGTTTTATCTTCATTGTAAATTTCTGTTCCAGGTGGAACTTTAATAACCATGTTGCTTCCATTCGCTCCTGTTTGATTTTTTCCCCTTCCATTTTCACCTTTTTTTGCTTTAAAATGTTGTTGGTATCTAAAATCAATTAGTGTGTTTAAATTATCATCCACTTTAAAAATAATATTTCCACCTTTGCCTCCATCGCCTCCATTAGGGCCACCAAACTCAATATATTTTTCCCTACGAAAACTAGCGCAGCCATCTCCACCATTACCAGATGCAATATATATTTTTGCTTGATCTAAAAATTTCATAATAAATTTTTAATTAATTGGGATTATTGTTCTGTGGGAACAACTGATACAAAAGTTCTTACTCTTGTTTTTTTAAAAGCTACTTTTCCATTTATTGTAGCAAATATTGTGTGATCTTTACCTATGCCAACATTATCACCTGGATGAAACTTTGTGCCTCGTTGCCTAATAATAATGTTTCCTGCTATTACGTTTTCACCACCAAATTTCTTAACTCCAAGTCTTCGACCCGCCGAGTCTCTTCCATTCCTAGAACTACCACCTGCTTTTTTCGTTGCCATTATTTATCTTCTTTTTTAGTTTTAACAGTTTTTTTAACAGTTTTCTTTACTGATTTTTTCTTAGTAGGTGAAGCTTTATTTACTGATTTTTTTGCAACTGTCTTCTTTTTTGTAACTTTTACCTCTTTAGACTCAATTTTTTCTTTAGTAACTTTAGTTTCAGTTTTTTTAACTTTTTTTGTTTCAGGTTCAGCAGTGGATTTTTTTCCACCATAAGAAATTGATTCTATTCTTAATACAGTTAGATATTGTCTATGACCTTGTGTTAGTCTGTAATTTTGTCTTTTTCTTTTTTTAAAAACTATTATTTTTTTATCTCTGATTTGATCAACAATTTTTGCTTCAATTGAAGCATCTTTTAGTAATGGCTCGCCTAAGCTATTTGTGCTTTGATCACTGATCGCTAATACATCAGTAATAGACACTTTATCACCTTTGGATCCCTCAAGTTTTTCTACTTTAAGTATCTGACCAGCTCTTGCTGAGTATTGCTTTCCACCAGTTTTGAAAATTGCTAACATATCTTTTGATGGCGGGGTTTATAGTGAACTATGCTAATAGTCAAATTAAAAATATGGCGTAAATACTGGAAATAAAGACCTTAAAAGCTATCCTTTGCTTTTCGCAAATAAGCAAATAATTCAAAGTCTGTAAAACCTAGCTCTTTCTTAATTATAGTACCTAATTTTGAATTTTGATTCAGGAATAAGTTATATTGTTTTTCATCTTCTAATAAAAAAGGTACGGATTTTCCTTTATTATTTAAATCATCATTAATTTTGTTTCTAACTGTCAAATAAGCACTTTCTTTTTTGAGTGTTTTCTCAAGAAAATTTAAATTGCCTATTGTATATTCATGACCACAATAAATAATTGTATTTTTACTTAACTCATTGATTTTTTTTAAACTGTTAAACATTTCATTTAATGTTCCTTCAAACACACGACCACAACCAAGTCTGAACAGTGTATCACCACAAAATAAAACACCATTGTTTTCATCATAGTAAATTATATGATCTAATGTATGCCCGGGTGTTTTTATTATTCTAAATGTATTTAAGCAGGAGTTGACTTCATCTCCATCACGTAAAACGAATCTTGTATTTTCAATCTGAGCACTGGGAGAGTGTATATTAACTTCTGGAAAAGCATTAAGTATTCCTTTTACACCTGATGTGTGATCTTTATGATGATGTGTAATAAATATATCTTCTATGGTTAAATTGTTTTCAAGAGCAAAATTTAATATAGGATTACTATCAGCAGGATCTATAACACAGCTCTTAAGCGTGTCATTATATAAAACAAAAGAGTAGTTATCTTTTAATTGATTTATAATTTCAACTTTCATCTAATAACTAATTTGCAATAACAGAATTTTTTGCAAAAACTTTTTTTGATGATTTAATTTTTATTGGTTCAAAATTTTTATAACTTAATAAAAAGATAGCTTCGTGAGTGAAAAAATTAACTCCAGTAACTGATTCACTTATATCAAATTGCTTACCTTTTGATGTTAATCCAATACTTTTTTCAATCACAATATTCATTTCATTACACAAATTCAAAAAATCCTTAATTGTAAAAAAATGAATGTTAGGTGTGTCATACCATGTATAAGGTAAACTTTCTGTTACTGGCATTTTTCCAGATATTAAAAGCTGTAATCTTATTTTCCAATGTCCAAAGTTAGGAAAAGAAACTATTGCTTTTGATCCTATTCTTAATAATTCAGACAGAATATCTTTGGGCTTCATCATTGCTTGTAAAGTTTGACTTAAAATTACATAATCAAAACTATTATTTGAATATTGGGACAAATCCAATTCGGCATTTCCATGTACAACATTGAAACCTCTTGCGATAGCATTTGCAGCTAGATCTCTATTTAATTCAATGCCATGAGTTATCGCATTACGATTATTTTCTAATTGTTCCATAAGACCGCCATCACCACATCCAATATCTAGGATTTTTCTATCTTCTGCGATAAGTGTTTCAATAAGAGACCAATCTTTTCTTATGCTATTAATTTTATTCATCTATCTTCGCAAAGTTGTTTGTTAGGAAACCTTTTATTACATCATCTAACTGCGGTTCCTCTAATAAAAAACTATCATGTCCTTTATCAGTATCAATTTCTAGAAAGCTTACTTCTCTTGATAGAGAATTTAATTGATTTACAATCATTTTACTTTCTATTGTAGGGAATAACCAATCCGAGGTAAATGAGACAATTAAATATTTTAAATGGTTATTTGGATTATGACTAAACTCAATATTTTTTCTAAATGTTTCATCATGATCAAAATAATCCATAGCCCTTGTTAAATAAAGATATGAATTTGCATCAAATCTTTCAACAAATGATTTACCTTGATATCTCAGATAACTCTCAACTTGAAAATCAGCATCAAATCCAAAAGAAATAATATCTCTTGATTGAAGTTTTCTTCCAAATTTTCTATGCATCGCATTTTCGGATAAATATGTGATATGCGCAATCATTCTTGCTACTGATAGACCTCTTTCAGGCACTTCATTATTTTCAAAATACTTTCCATTTTTCCAAATAGGATCACTCATTATTGCCTGTCGCCCAACTTCATGAAATGCAATATTTTGAGCTGAATGTTTTAAAGCGCCTGCAATATGTATTATATTTAAAATTTTATCTGGAAAATCGATTGCCCATTGAAGTGCTTGCATTGCTCCCATCGAACCACCAATGACAGAAAATAACTTCTCTATATTTAAACTTTCAATCAATAAAGATTGAGCCTTCACCATATCTTTTATTGTTACGGAAGGAAAATTACCACCATATGCAACATCACTTCCATTTTGTAACTCTTTAGGACCAGTTGAGCCAGCACAACCGCCGAGTACATTTGAGCAAATTACAAAAAATTTGTTTGTATCAATTGGTTTATTAGGCCCAACCATTCTAGACCACCAACCTTCTCTCCCAGTAATGGGATTATTCCCAGCAACATATTGATCTCCAGTTAAAGCATGGCAAACAAGAATAGCATTAGTTTTATCAGCATTTAATTTGCCATATGTTTTGAATGCTAGTTTAAAACTATCTATTATATCTCCTGATTCTAGTTTTAAATTAATATTCTCGAAATAGGCTATTTCGCTTTCAAGTTTTGTGTCAGTAGTAAATTTTGTTTTCATATCTTTTTAGTCTAACACTATTTGAAAGAATGAAGGAGGAGTGTAAACGCTTTAGCTGATTATTGCTCCACCCGCAAGCTGTCTCAAATCGGTGATAATCGGTCTTATATTTATATATCTTTCTAAGTCAATAAATCGTCATTTTTTAAATTAAATACTACTTTATTTTGATTTATCGTAAGATAGTTTGTAAAGAAACGTCCAAAATTATGAAAAATAAAGAATTAGACAATTTAAGAAGCAAAATTAATAACATTGATGATGAAATTTTATCTTTATTATCTAATCGATCTAAAATTGTTTTAGAAATAGGAAAACACAAAAAAGATAATTCTGTTGTTGATCTAGATAGAGAACAAAAAATTCTCGACAGATTAAGCTCTAAATTTACAGGATCTTATCCGAAAGATACCATTGTTAGACTTTGGAGAGAAATTTTTCAATCTTCTGAAAAACTTCAGAAGTTAACTAAAGAAAATATTCAATCAAAAAGATCTATAGAAAACATTAATGTTTATAAAGGTGGTAAGGCAAAGTTAAATAACAATAAAAGAGTTATCAAACTTTCTTCAAATGAAAATCCCTATGGTGCTTCACCGAAAGCAATTGAATTGTTAGAAACAAAAAATATTAATCATGATTTACATAGATACCCAGAAATTGATGGATCATCATTAAGAGAAGCAATAGCTAAAAATTTTTCTATTGATAGTAATAGAATTATTCTTGGCTCTGGCTCAGATGAAGTTTTATTATTTGCAGCTTTGGCATTTTGTCAAGATGGCGATGAAATTCTCCACGCAAACCACGGCTTTGAGATGTATTCAATTGTGAGTAAAGTAGTTGGTGCAGTTCCAAAAAAAATTATGGAAGATGTAAATTTCAATTTAAATATTGAAAATCTCATAGATCAAACAAATGACGCTACTAAAGTAATTTATATTGCATCACCTAATAATCCAACCGGAACTTATTTGTCTAGAGACCAACTTGTTAAATTAATGAATAGTATTTCTAAAAATATTATAGTTGTTATAGACGGGGCATATGTCGAATATGTGCAAAAAGACGATTATGATAAAGGATTTAGTTTAACGGATGAATATGAGAATATTATTTTAACAAGAACATTTTCAAAAACATATGGACTCGCAGCTTTAAGAGTAGGCTGGTGTTATACCAGTCAAAAAATAGCTGATATAATTAATAAAATAAAACCTCCTTTTAATACGACAACTATTTCACAGTCTCTTGCAATTAAAGCTTTGGAGGATAAAGAACATATTGAAAACTCTGTTAAATTAAATTCTGAAATTAAAGATTGGTTTGAAAAAGAGCTCAAACTTCTAAATATTAAAACCAGACAAACTGAAGGTAATTTTACTTTAATTGAAACTTCAGAAGAAGAAGCTGAGAAAATTAGTAATCATCTTATGAATGATGGCATTATTATAAGGCGTTTAAATAGTTATAATCTGCCCAATTTTTTGAGAATTAGTATTGGTACAAAAGAAGAAATGGATTTGACAGTTGAAAGTTTGAAGAAATTTAATGTCTAAAATAACTTATGATTCAGCTCTGGTCATTGGTATGGGATTAATTGGATCATCCATAGCAAGGGCTCTGAAGGAAAAACAATTATCAAAAAAAATTTTTGCTATTGATAAGGACAGTGAGGTAATAAATATTTCAAAAAATTTAAATCTTGTGGATGTAATAGAGAGTGATTTAAATAAATATAATCAACAATTTGATATTATTTTTATTTGTACGCCTTTGAGTTCATATAGGGATATATTTAAGCAATTGAATAGCTATGTTAATGAAACAACACTAGTAACAGATGTTGGTTCAACAAAAGTAAGTGTTATAGAAGATTTTAAAGAATCAATTAATAATAAAAAAATTTTATTTGTTCCTGCCCACCCTATTGCTGGATTAGAGAAAAGTGGACCAGAATTTGGTTTCGCAAAGCTGTTTGAGAATAGGTATTGTATTTTGACCCCAACAGAAACTCAGAGTGAGATAACAAGATCAGTTTCAGATATTTGGGAGTCATTTGGAATGAATATAGAAATCATGGAACCTAAACGTCATGACAGAGTACTAGCTATGACATCTCATATTCCACAACTCATTGCATATTCTGTCGTAGGAACTGCAACAGAGCTTGAATCTCAAATGAAAGATGAAGTAATTAAGTATTCAGCTGCAGGTTTTAGAGATTTCACAAGATTGGCAGGTAGTGATCCAGTAATGTGGCGTGATGTTTATGAAAAAAATAAAGAAGCCGTTTTAGAAATGCTTGGTCGTTTCAGTGAAGATCTACTTACTTATCAAAAAGCAATAAGAAATAATGATTTAAAATATTTGGAAGAAAAATTTATAAAATCAAAAGAAATTAGAAAAATTATTGAAGAGATTGGTCAAGCAGGAACTTTTGATCCCACAGAAAAGAATTAGTTATCCAATAATAAATTTGAAGCAGTTTCTATTCTATTTTGAACTTCGTTTAATAAAACTTTTTTATCTAAACCTTCATCAATCGTCGGTAAAAATTTTATAGTAATTAATCCTTTTTCTAATACCCATGATTGTTTTGGCCAACATAAACCTGAATTTAAAGCTACAGGAAGGATTTTTCTTTTTGTATGATTATAAATTCCAATAAAACCTGTCTTATAATCAGGTTTACTACCAGGCAGCTTTCTTGTTCCTTCGGGGAAAATAATAATTGAAGATCCAAAAGATAATTTTGATTGAACTTTTTGTAACATATCTCTCATAGCTTTTGTTCCACCATCTCTATTAATCGCAACCATATTAGACTTGAATAAATATTGTCCAAAAATTGGTATAAAGAAAAGCTCTCTTTTATGGATAAAGAAACAATCTTTTAAATAGTAATAGAGTGCAAGTGTCTCAAATGCGGACTGATGTTTAGACGTAATTAAGACACTTTCATTTGGAATATTTTCTAAACCCTCAATTTTATGTTTAATATTACATATAAGATTAAGAAAAACAAAAATAACACGTATCCAAAGTTTTGTTGGATATTTAAGTAAATAACTTGGTAATAAGAGAAAAGGTAAACATACAATACCCATCAACACAGTCCATATAACCAAGGAAATATAAAATATTATACTTTTTAAAATTAACATACTTAATGATTTTGTTTTATATACTAGCCTGACTGATCTATATATAATTTATGTTCATTGTTTGCTCTAATTGTGAATTCAAGTATTTAGTAAATTCTGCAGATCTTAAACCAAATGGTAGAATGGTTGAATGCGCAAATTGTAATCATCAATGGTTTCAAGAATTAGATGATACTGACATTACATCATCAGTCCCATCTACAAAAAAAGAAGAATTAGATCAAAATATAAAAAATAATAACCAAAAAGAAAAATTAGAAAAAGATCCAGTCAGAAATTTACCAAGTACAGTTGTAAGACAAGAAAAACCAAGTGTTATTAATTCAACGATAGTAATTGCTCTAGCTATAGTTGTAATTTTAGCAATATGGATTTATCGATCCTACGGTGTAAATACTTTTATTATTATTGATTTCTATATTAGGGAATTTTTCTTTAATTTAAATTTGATAATTTCAGACTTAGCTAAAATTATACACAATACTTTAAATTAGTTACAACCAGCTAGGAATAATATCAGCTTCAATT
>LULP01000505.1_pt1 | contig 14568 bp, 14 predicted proteins | sample 728111 | NCBI WGS metagenome assembly LULP01 (sample SAMN03860286, study PRJNA289734) | marine metagenome | biome: seawater column; feature: ocean; material: water; isolation source: Red Sea water column Station 149 - depth 25m | place: Saudi Arabia: Red Sea | collected 2011-10-15 | depth 25 m
ATTTTGAAGTGCCTATTACAATTGCAAGCAAACTAGTATATTCTGAAATAGGAAATGTTTTTTTAACAAGACTTTCATCTATAATCCACCCACCCAGAGCAACTGACGAAAGAACAGGTATGCTGGCCCTAAGAGCAAGCGTAATTCAAGGAATTAACATAGGAAATGGAAAAATAAATCTAGTAAATTTTTTTGAAGGATATCCAACTAAAACTGTAATTTTAGATGTCAGCGCTTTGAGCAAAGTTATGAATAAAGTAGAATCGATTTCAGAATTATTAACCTTTTTCACCAACTCACCTCTAGAAAAAATCAAAACGAATTAAACAACCATGGTGTTATTCAATAAAATAAAAAATAAACTGCGTATTAATTACAGAAAAAAAAGATGGCCAGGTCTAATAGAAGCTTATAAACAATATCTTCCAGTTACAAAGAAAACTCCTATTATTTCCCTAAATGAAGGAAATACACCACTAATTCTAAGCGAGTCAATTAGCAACTTAATTGGAAATGGAACAAAAGTTTTTTTAAAATATGATGGCCTTAATCCAACAGGATCTTTTAAAGATCGTGGTATGACTATGGCAATTAGCAAAGCAAAAGAAGAAGGCCGTGAAGCAGTAATTTGTGCAAGTACTGGAAATACCTCTGCTGCTGCTGCTGCATATGCTTCGAGAGGAGGATTAAAACCTTATGTTTTAATCCCAGAAGGATTTGTTGCACAAGGAAAGCTTGCGCAAGCATTAATGTATGGCGCTGAGATAATATCTATTAATGGAAACTTTGATAAGGCTCTTGAAATTGTTAGAGATTTATCCTCAGAACATCCTATAGAACTTGTTAATTCTGTTAATCCATATCGAATACAAGGACAAAAGACGGCAGCTTTTGAAATAGTTGATGACTTAGGTTATGCTCCTGATTGGCTTTGTATTCCAATGGGTAATGCAGGAAACATAACTGCTTATTGGATGGGATTTAAAGAATATTCAAAAATAAAAAGAAATTTGAAATTACCAATAATGATGGGTTTTCAGTCCGAAGGCTCTGCTCCATTAGTAAAAAATATAATAGTTAAGGATCCAGAAACAATTGCAACTGCAATAAGAATTGGAAATCCTGTAAATAGAGAAAAAGCAAAAAAAGTAAGGAAAGAGAGTAAAGGAGACTTTCATTCTGACTGGAAATGGATTGAAAGATCCTGATTGCGCTATAAAAAACAACGATGCTATTTTTAGGAAAAATATTGAACCTTCATTAAAAAATATAACTAAAATCTTAGGATATTAAAATCCAAAAAAAATAGTGTCTGTGGAAATCAATTAAAAATAGACCTCATTTGTTGAAAAGTACATAACAAGAAATTCTATTTGTTGAATAAATTTAAAATTTTCGAAAAAAGTAAAAAATATTCAACAAATAAAAAATTTTTTACACATATTCTTTTCTTCGTAAACTAAATAAACAAGCTGTTTTATTGAAGAATTCCACAGTTCCCACAAAAACTACTACTACTAAATTTTTTATTTTATTATTTATTTTTATAATAGAAAAGAGTGAAAAATAAATTTATTGAATTTAATTTACGAAAAAAGTATATTGTATTTGTAAAAAGTTCCAAATTCTGATGGAAATTATTTGTAATCAAAATGAATTAAATAATGCTATACAACTAGTAAGCAAGGCAGTTGCTTCAAGGCCAACGCATCCAATTCTTGCAAACATACTTTTAACAGCTGACGAAGGAACTAATAAAATTAGCGTCACAGGATTTGACTTAAATTTAGGAATTCAAACTTCTTTTGATGGAACTGTCAAAAATAGTGGAGCTATTACTATACCTTCAAAACTTTTATCCGAAATAGTAAACAAACTACCTAATGAAACTCCTGTTTCTTTAGAAGTAGACGAGAATTCAGATAATATCCTAATAAAAAGTGACAGAGGTTCTTTTAATCTAAAAGGGATCCCCTCTGATGAATATCCTAATTTGCCATTTGTTGAAAGCGGTACTTCTTTGAATATTGATCCTAGTTCTTTTTTAAAGGCTTTAAAATCTACCATTTTTGCCAGTAGTAATGATGATTCAAAGCAACTACTCACAGGTGTTAATTTTACTTTCAAACCAAATTATTTAGAGTCTGCTTCTACAGATGGCCATAGATTGGCTGTTGCTTTAATTGGTAATGAAGAACATATTGAAAATAAAGAAAACTTATCTTCAAATGTTGATGATTTATCGGTAACTATCCCAACTAGATCATTAAGAGAAATTGAAAAACTAGTATCTTTGAGAAGCTCAGAAAATTCAATTAAGCTTTTCTATGACAAAGGTCAAGTAGTATTTATATCTTCTAATCAAATAATTACTACAAGAACTTTAGAAGGTACTTATCCTAATTATTCACAATTAATTCCTGATTCTTTTTCTAAAATTCTAAATTTTAATACAAAAAAATTAATTGATGCATTAGAAAGAATTGCTGTTTTAGCTGATCAGCAAAGTAGTGTTGTAAAGATTAAATTAGATGATACAGATTTAGCTTCAATCAGCGCAGATGCTCAAGATATTGGAAATGCAAATGAATCAATACCTGTTTCTTATTCTGGAGAAAATTTTGATATTGCATTTAACGTAAGATATCTGTTAGAAGGTTTAAAAGTTATTGCTTCTGAAAATGTACTTTTAAAGTGTAATATTGCAACTACTCCAGCTGTTTTTGTACCAGAAGATAATCTTAATTCTTTTACTTATTTAGTTATGCCTGTGCAGGTTCGTTCTTAATTTGAAATTACCTAAAGAAATTTTATTAAGTGAATTATTAAATTATAGTGTTAAGGGTAATATGGTCCTTAATTATGGAAATGGTGAAAATGTTTGGATGCATCCTCCAGTTCACCGGATTCTAGGATGGTACTCTCGTCCTTCAAATTTTGATTTAAAAAGAAATGTTTGGCGATTAAATCAAATTACTCAAATAATAGATAATGAAATTTATGTCAAAGGCGATCCAGCTATTTCGGATTTAGCAACTTTAAATAGGTTCCCAACTTTAATAGAAGCTAATCTTATAAATATAAATGGATCAAAAATAGGAGTCATTGCAGATTTTTTATTTGAAATGAAAACGGGAAAAATTAAATATTACTTAGTTTCTAGATCTAATCCTAAGATTCCAGGTTCTAGTAGATGGAAATTAACTATTGATAATATCAATGACCAACAACCGGGATTGGTATTCTGTGAAAGTAATTCTTTAGATGATTTATCTTTAATAAAATCAAGTATTAAAAATGAATTTATGCAAAAAGGGAAAAAAATTTTTGATAGATTTGATGATATGAAAAATATTGCTTCTAATAGATTAGAGGAATGGCTTGAAGAAGATGAAGATATTAGCCAAAACTTAGATTTTAAACAAAAAAGTTTTTATAATAATGACAAAACATCTATACCGTCTAGTGAAAAAAAAGAAGATGACCCTTGGATATAAATAATGATAAATCAAGAAAATAATGATCTATATGATCTTAATGAAGCACTACAAGTTGAAAATTTAACACTTAAAGATTACGAAGAAATTTGCAAAAGATTAAAGAGAAAACCTAATAGAACGGAATTAGGCATGTTTGGCGTTATGTGGTCCGAACATTGTTGTTATAGAAATTCAAAACCTTTACTATCTAAGTTTCCCACTAAAGGTAAAAATGTTTTAGTTGGACCTGGAGAAAATGCTGGCGTTATTGATGTTGGAAATAATCAAAAACTTGTTTTTAAAATAGAAAGTCATAATCATCCTTCTGCTATTGAACCTTTTCAAGGCGCAGCAACAGGTGTAGGAGGAATTTTAAGAGATATATTCACAATGGGTGCTAGGCCAATCGCAGTCTTGAATTCATTGAGATTCGGCAACCTTGATAAATCATCAAATGTTGATTTACTACGAGGAGTTGTATCCGGTATTTCACATTATGGGAATTGCGTAGGTGTGCCGACTGTTGGAGGTGAAATTGACTTCGATGATAGTTACTCTGGAAATCCTCTAGTGAATGTTATGGCTTTAGGACTTTTAGAGACTGAGGAAATCGTTTGTTCTGGAGCTAAAAATGTAGGATCACCAGTGTTATATGTTGGTAATACAACTGGCAGAGATGGTGTTGGTGGTGCTAGTTTTGCTAGTTCAGAATTAACTACAACTTCATTGGATGATAGACCTGCTGTTCAGGTAGGTGATCCATTTGTTGAGAAAAGTCTTATTGAAGCTTGTTTGGATGCTTTTAAGACAGGGGATGTAATTGCAGCTCAAGATATGGGTGCTGCAGGTTTAACATGCAGTAGCGCAGAAATGGCCGCAAATGGAAATTTAGGGATATCTATTGATTTAGATTTGGTCCCTTCTAGAGAAGATGATATGTCCTCATACCAATATTTATTATCTGAATCGCAAGAAAGAATGTTGTTTGTCGTTAAAGAAGAAAAAATTAATGATCTTATTGAAAAATTTAATAAATGGGGATTATATGCCAGTGTTATTGGTGAAGTGATAGGAACTAATGAAGTAATTATTTCTCATAAAGGTAAAATTGTGGCCCAAATACCTACTTCTGCCTTATCTGATGATACTCCTGTTAATTTTCACAATGTGATTAATAACCCACCAGATGATCTTTTAAATAAATGGGAATGGAAAGAAAATGATTTACCAGAAATTCATGAGCAAAAAATATTTTCATTGAAGGAAAATAAGAATTTTTCTTTTTCAGAAATCATTTTAAAACTACTCTCTAATCCATCAATAGCTTCTAAACGATGGATTTATAAACAATATGATTCTCAAGTTCAGGCAAATACAGTTTTTAAACCTGGAAAATCAGATGCAGCCGTAGTAAGACTAAGGGAACAAAATAAAAAAAATAAAAGTAAAGTATTTTCTGGTGTCGCTGCTTCAGTTGATTGCAATAGTAGATGGGTTGCGCTTGATCCTTTTAGAGGATCTATCGCTGCCGTTGCAGAGTCCGCTAGAAATGTTAGTTGTGTTGGTGCTGAACCAGTAGCAATTACAAATAATTTAAATTTTTCTTCCCCTGAGAATGAAATAGGATATTGGCAACTTTCATCTTCATGTAATGGAATTGCTGAAGCCTGTAAAGCTTTAGAAACTCCTGTTACAGGAGGTAATGTATCTTTATATAATGAATCAAAAAATAAAGATAATCTAATTACTCCTATCAATCCTACACCTGTTATTGGAATGGTTGGAAAGATAGATAATGTCGAAAAAGCTATAAGTAGTGAATGGAAAAATATTGAAGATGAAATCTGGTTAATTGGTTCTTCCAAATCAGAAATAAAAATTGCAGCTAGTTCTTATCTGGAATATTTTCATGGAGAAATTACAGGTCGGCCTCCAAAAATAGATTTGTTGGATGAAAAGTTTTGCCAGAGTTTTTTAAGAAATGCGATTTTAAAAAGTCTTGTAGTTTCTTCTCACGATATAAGCGACGGAGGTTTAGCTATAGCTTTAGCAGAGTCTTGTATTTTGTCCGCAAGGGGTGCAACTATAGAATTAGAGAAAGATTTAAATAGAGTTGATAATTTATTGTTTGCCGAAGGGGGGTCAAGAATTATTTTTTCAATTAGTAAAATGAAACAAAATGAATGGTTTAATTATTTAAAACAAAATCAAATAAATTTCCCATCAAGTGTTTATGTAAAAAAAATAGGATACGTATCTAGTGACACGCTGAAGATAAAAATCAACGAAAAAAATATTTGCAATATTAGGGTTGAGGAATTAACCGAAAAATTTAATAATAGTATTTCAGATTACTTTTAAATATGAAAAACATTTCTCAACTATTAATCATTTTAAGATATTAAGTTATGTGCGGAATAGTTGGAATTGTTTCTTCAAATGATGTAAATCAACAAATTTACGATAGTCTTTTGCTTTTGCAGCATAGAGGTCAAGACTCAACAGGTATAGCAACAATGGAAAATACTGTTTTTCATATACATAAGGTTAAAGGTCAGGTTAATACTGCTTATAGAACTAGAGATATGAGGAATTTAATTGGCAAAATTGGATTGGGTCATGTTAGGTATGCAACAAAGGGATCAGCAGAAAGTGTAGAAGAAGCACAGCCTTTTTATGTTAATGCTCCTTATGGAATTGTTTTGATACATAATGGAAATTTGACTAATACCAGAGATTTAGAAAAACAGTTATTTAATGTCGACAAGCGGCATACAAATTCTTCAAGTGATACTGAAATGTTGTTAAATGTATTTGCGACAGAATTACAAGAACAAATTCATAATCAAGAATTAGAACCTGATATTATTTTTAATGCGGTCAAATCTTTACATAAAAGAATTCAGGGGTCATATGCTTCAATTGCGTTAATTTCAGGACATGGTTTATTAGCATTTAGAGATCCTTTTGGTATTAGGCCTTTAGTCATAGGGAAAAGACTTTCATTAACCACAAAAAAAGAAGAATGGATGGTTGCAAGCGAATCTTTAGTACTTGAGAATAATGATTATGAAGTAGTGAGAGATGTAGATCCAGGAGAAGCTGTTTTTATAAATCTTGATGGGGAGTTTTTCTCTAAGCAATGTTCTGAAAATCCAATGTTATTTCCCTGTGCTTTTGAATATGTTTACTTAGCTAGGCCAGATTCAATTATGAATGGAATTTCAGTCTATAAAGCTCGTTTAAAGATGGGAGATTATTTAGCAGAAACAATAAAAGAAACAATCAATTCTGGAGATATTGATGTAGTTATGCCTATTCCTGATTCTTCTCGACCCGCGGCAATGCAAGTTGCAAGACAGTTAGGGATAGAATATAGGGAAGGTTTTTTTAAAAATAGATATGTTGGCAGAACATTTATAATGCCTGGTCAGCAGAAACGTAAGAAATCTGTAAGGCAAAAATTAAATGCCATGAGTGCAGAGTTTAAAAATAAAAATGTATTAATTGTTGATGACTCGATAGTAAGAGGTACTACTTCAAAAGAAATTGTCCAGATGGCTAAAGATGCAGGAGCAAATAAAGTTTTTTTTACATCAGCAGCTCCTCCTGTTCGTTATCCTCACGTTTATGGAATTAATATGCCTAATAGAGATGAATTAATAGCTCACAATAGGACAATAAGTGAAATCGCCGATAAACTTGAAATTGATAACCTTGTTTATCAAAGTGTTGAAAGTTTGCGTAAATCTATAATTGGTGATTCTCCTATTAAAGGTTTAGAGATGAGTTGTTTTACTGGTGATTATGTAACTGGAACAGTAAATCAAGAATACTTAAATTGGGTTGAAAATGAATATAAATCTTAGTCGAGAAAGTTTTCAAGTCGGAAACAATTTTCAAGGTATTCATCATTATCTAATTTTAAAAAATCAATTAAAAAGTTTGATTTATTGGATTTGAAATTTAATTTATTTAGGTCTAATCTTGCAGATTTATTTTTATTAGTTTCAATATCAAGGTAATGGTTACTTGCCATTATTTTGAGGAAGTAATCGTTTTTAAGTTGGGTTTTTTCATTCAAATATCCCAAACTGTATTCATTTGAGCAGTAAATTTCATTACTATTTATGCAAAAGATTTTTCCTTGTTTAGATATTAAAAAAATATTTTCTCCATCATTAAATGTACAACAAGAAACGATTTTTTCAGATGGTAAAAGTTTTGCAATTATTAATCCTTGGGATTGTTTAGAAGTTGGAGTTAAAAATTTATTTGATAAATTAAATTTAAAAATTCTTCCTATCGAGGTTAATATTATTAAATCTTTCCTTTCATTAGAAATAAAAGAATCAATTGTTTTTAAATTATTTTTTAATTTTGTAATAGTGAAAGATCTATTGCTTTTAATCATATCTTCATCAAATAAAACTTTTTTAAATCTTCCATCTGAATTTAATATGCATAAATAATTTCTAGTTTCTTTTTTAATTGAATGAAAATTTATTATTTCACTAGGATGAATATTTCCAAGAATTTTATTATCTAATTTATAGTCTTTATTAATATTTGATTCCCAATCAATGTTAAATACTTTTCCCGTATTTGTAATTCCAATTAATTTTATATTTTTTTCAATATTACATATAAATTTTTGAATATTTTTATTATCTATAATTTTATTTACAACCTCAAATGATTTCTTGTAATTACCTAAAATCATCCTTTTTAAATAAAGTCTATTGTCTATGTATAATTTTGTTTTTTTATTTATAAAGTCTTCTAATATCTGATTATTAAGCGTTTCTAATTCTTGATTTTGATTTATATTTTTAATTATTTTTGTTTTACGTATAACATTGTATTTTTTCTTTAATATTAATAATTCTTCTATAAGTAATTCAAGTAATAATTCTCTTTCGTTCAACAATTTTTGAAAATAATTCTTTTTTTCTTCTAAATTTTTTATATCGTTATCAATTTGATTTTTTTCTAGATTTGTTAATTTTTTTAGTGGCATATCCAAAACTGAATTTGCCTGTTTTTCACTTAACAAAAAATTTTCTACTAATTTTGATTTAGCTTGCACAGAATTTTCTGATTCTTCAATAATTGCGATAACTTTTTTTATGTTTTTTGTAGCTTTAGATAAACCTTCTGATATTTCTAGTTTATCAAGAGTGTTTTTTAGAAAATAAAAAGTTCTTTTTCTAATTGTTTCTTCTCTAAATTCAAGAAAATAGTTGAGATATTTTTTCAGATTTAGTTGTACAGGTTTGCCTTTAATTAAAGCTAAGAATATTGCGCCAAAGTTTGTTTGGAGAGTTGTTTTTTTATATAAATTAGAAATAACAAGTTCAGAATTAGAATCTTTTTTTAGTTCTATTACAATTCTCATTCCATCTCTGTCGCTCTCATCCCTAATATCAGAAATCCCAATAATCTTGCCTGAATTAACAAGTTCTGCGAGTTTTTCAATCCAACCTGCTTTATTAATTTGGTAAGGAAGTTCAGTAATGATTATTGCATTCTTTTTATGTTTCCCTTTGCCTAAATTTACCTCTTCCGTATTTACAACTCCTCTTATCGTTATAGATCCTTTTCCAGTTTGATAAAGTTCTTCTATTGCATGACTATAAATTAATTCTCCGCCTGTAGGAAAATCAGGTCCTTTGATAATGTTAGAAAGTTTTTTATCACTAATATCTTTATTTTTAACTAAGGCAACTAAACCATCTACAATTTCGCCTAGGTTATGAGGCGGAATATTTGTTGCCATGCCAACAGCAATACCTGATGAGCCGTTCAACAATAAAAATGGAAGTTGAGCTGGAAGAACATCTGGTTCTTTTTGAGAACCGTCAAAGTTATTTGAAAAGTTTACTGTTTCTGATGCAATTTCTTCAAGAAATCCTTTATGAGCTATTGGAGCTAATCTGGTCTCAGTATATCTCATTGCTGCTGGCGGATCATTATCTACAGATCCAAAATTTCCATGGCCGTCAAGAGTAGGATATTTAGTTGAGAGAAATTTTGTACTAGCTTTACTAATGCATCGTAAACTGCTTGATCTCCATGAGGATGGTATTTTCCAAGTACATCTCCAACAACTCTTGCACACTTCCTGAATGGTTTATCAGGAGTTAAACCTAATTCGTGCATTGCAAATATGATTCTTCTTTGTACAGGCTTAAGACCATCTCTTGCATCAGGCAACGCACGTCCAACTATGACGCTCATTGCATACTCCAAATAAGAACGTTGCATTTCTTCTTGAAGCGAGATGGAAGTGAAGTTTTTCTTATCCATTAGAGCGCAAAATTGAATAATTATTAATTAACTAAATTAAGACTAATAGGTAAAAAAATATTTACCAGTATTGAACATTAAGATGATTCAATTATTTTGGATTTTGCCAGTATTACATCTTTTTTTAGTTGTTCATTTTGTAAAAGAATTTCTGTAGAGGCTTGTAATTTTTCTCCCCATAACTGTTCTTTTCTATAATCATAATTAACATATTTGGGATCTTTATCCAAAGCTTTTTTTGCTAGCTGAATGGCTAATTTATTATCTTGGATATTTATACATGAGGCTAGACCTAGTAATGGTTCAGCATTCTCCTCGATTGAGATTGCACTTTCAAAAAGTTTGATTGCGAGATTCACTTTGTTTTTTTCGAAATAAGCTAAACCTTTATTATTTATTGCTTGCCAGAAATCAGGCTTGATTTTTATAGATTTATCAAACAATTTGATAGCTCCCAAATAATTTTTTTCCATTAATAAAATATTTCCCAATTGAAAAATAGCTTTGTGGTTATTGGGCTCAATCTTTATTCCTTTTTCTAAAGCATTCTTTGCTTTTGTCTGTTGGGAAATTTTTAAATAAATATTACTTTTAGCAAAATATATTTCGCTAATATACTGCTAATTTGGCTAAGTTAAGACTGTCTTCATATTGACCAAAATAAAGTAGTTGATATGCATTTTTGCCAATATATAAACTTTGCTTTTGTAAATTTTTTATTGTTGGGAAATAATAATAGGGAACTATTGCTTGAACAATTTCTATTTGAAAAAAATAGAAACAGATCATGGAGATCCAGATTGTTTTTTTTAAAAATGACTTCATATTTTAATTTTTTTATTCTCTATATTTGCTTGTATGTTTCTTTTCCACATCCATGGTTTAATTCTTTTTAAAGTAGTTCCTTTGAGATTTTCCTGCCACGTTTTATCGTCCCAATTGAGGGAATCAATATTAAGATTTTTAATCCATTCTTTCGGCGTGGTTTCATGATTATTGTTGTATGGCACTGATTTATTCCATGGACAAACATCTTGACAAATATCACATCCTGCAACCCATCCACCTAAATTTTTTTCTATTTTCTTTGGAATAGTTTTATCTCTGCTTTCTATTGTGTGATACGCAATGCATAGATCTGATTGTATTACAAAGGGTTCTACTATTGCCTTTGTGGGACAATGTTCAATACAAATATCACATTTTCCACAAAGTGATTGATGAGGTTTATCTGGCATTAAATCTTTTGTGAGAATCATAAAACCCAAAGTAAACCAAGAACCATTTTTTTTGCTGATTAAATTACTATTTTTACCTATCCAACCAATACCTGCTTCCTCTGCCCATGCTTTTTCAAGAAGAGGAGAGGTATCAACACATATTTTCCATTTGCAATCAGGGATTTCTATGTTGATCCATTTACCTGATAATCTTCACCTTGGCTAAATTTAGCTACCTTGAGGAAATTGTTGTTGCTGTTTTGTGAATTAATGTAAGTAAATCCAACGCTTAAAATACTTTTTGCATCTTCAAAAAGTGAGCCTATATTTTTTCTTTTTTCTGCTTCCATCCATTTCATTTCAGCATGATAGTTATTTGATAACCATCTTTCTAATGCATTGGTTCTTAATTTTACGCGCGAACTACCTGGTATTGAAGCTATTCCGGCAACTGCAAAACCCTCAAAAATAGCCCTTTCTTTTAATTTTCTACTTATTTCTTTTTTTTCTTGAATCGTATCAATCATTTTTTTTATAGCATTTCTTTTAAAAGTTATGTTTGGGAGAAAAAACTTATAAATAAAATAGATATATTTAAGAAAAATATATCCTAACTTAGTAAAAACAGTTAAATTATTAGTAAAGTTAATATAGTTAAAACGTTATTTTGGTTGAATCTAATCAAAATCAAGATTCGAATTTAGGATCTAGGCTTCAACAAGATCTCAAAAATGATCTTATTGCTGGATTGTTAGTTGTTATACCTTTAGCAACAACAATCTGGCTGTCATCATTAGTTAGTAAATTTGTTTTAACGTTAGTTACTTCAGTTCCAAAGCAACTAAATCCTTTTATTAATTTAAATCCTTTATTACAAGATTTAATTAATCTCACCTTAGGTTTAACTGTTCCTTTATTAGCTATTTTGCTTATAGGCTTGATGGCGAGAAATTTTGTAGGAAGATGGTTATTAGAATTTGGAGAGGGTACTTTATCAAAAATTCCTGTAGCTGGAGCGGTTTACAAAACTCTTAAACAATTGCTAGAAACTTTTTTAAGTAATAAATCTAATAGATTTAGACGAGTTGTTTTAGTTGAATATCCTCGTGAGGGACTATATAGTGTCGGCTTTGTAACTGGAGACGTAGGACCTTCTCTGCAGCCAGAATTGGAAGAAAAATTACTTAGTGTTTTTATACCTACAGCACCAAACCCGACTACTGGATGGTATACACTCGTTCCTGAGTCTTCTGTTAAGGATTTGGATATTTCTGTTGAAGATGCTTTTAGAACAATAATTTCTGCTGGGATAGTTAATCCAGATGAGAAAAATAACACCACAAATCCAACATTTTCAAAATTGTTTTCTCAATTACGAGCTTCCACTAATACTTCTTCTTAATTGATGCATAATAGATCCCTTTCTAGAGAATTATCTTTAATTTCTCTTGGCCTTATAAAAGATAAAGGTGATTTTAAATTAAATAAATTTCAGATAGAAGAAATTTTTGAATCTGCTTTGGATTCTCTAATAAACCATTGCAGAGAGGAATTAGATAATTGCGAGTCAGAGTTAGAAAATGCTTCACAAAAAATATTAGATAGTGAATTGCAAGAAGGTGTTGATTCCTCTTATTCAAATGTTCGAGATGAGTTAAAAAAATCTCTGACAAAAATTGAAACCGTAATGAATACACTCTCTGTCACTCTAGACTTTCCAAAATTAATTGTTTCTAGCGGTCAAATAGATATTAGAGAGGATGTAAATCAAAGGATTTGTAATATAATTAATAATCTTAAAAGTATTGATTCTGATATTGATCAAGTAATGGATGGCTGGAGATTAAAAAGATTACCAAGAATTGATAGGGATATTCTGCGTCTAGCTTACGTGGATATCAATTTTTTGAATACACCTGTCGCTGTTGCTTGTGATGAGGCTGTTAATTTAGCTAATAAATATAGTGATTTGCAAGGAAGAAAATTTATTAATGGAGTTTTAAGGAGATTACAAACAATTTAATTGTCATAATTATTTGATATAAATAAATAGTATTTAGAAAAATTTTAATTACGAACTATAGATAATAATGACTAATACTGATTCTGATAATTCTCGTGAATGGGCTGCACAAGCTTATGCACTTTTAAAAAAACGACAGGAAGAGCAAAAGCAAGAATTAGAGAAACAGGAAGAGCAAAAGCAAGAATTAGAGAAACAGGAAGAGCAAAAAAAATAAATCAAATATCGATTGATGAAATTGATTGGTTAACTAAATTAAGGAGAGGATTAGAAGAAACCCGAAAAGGATTTGTTACTGAATTATTGGATAAATTGGGAGATGATCCTCTTACTCCTGAATCTCTTGATGATTTAGAGACTCTATTAATAAGAGCTGATGTAGGGATTGATTCAACCGATAAAGTTATAAGTTCTCTTAGAACAAAATTAAACGAGGAAGTCGTGGGTGGAGAAGCAGGAATAAAATTCTTGAAGAAGGAATTAAAATTAATTATCGATAAACCAATAAAAAATTCGGGCTCTGATCTTTTAGTTCCCCAAAAGGGTAAATTAAATGTCTGGTTATTAGTGGGAGTTAATGGTGTTGGTAAAACCACCACATTAGGGAAATTAGCATATTTGTCATCAAAAAGTAATTATAAAACTTTGATTGCTGCTGCTGATACTTTTAGAGCGGCTGCAGTAGAACAACTTAAAGTGTGGGGAGATAGAAGTAATGTTGACGTTATATCTAATCAATCAAAAAATGCTGATCCAGCTGCTGTAGTTTTTGATGCAATTAATTCTGCAAAAAAAAGAAATGTTGAGTTATTACTTGTTGATACAGCGGGTAGATTGCAAACAAAAAATAATTTGATGGATGAATTAGCAAAAATAAAAAAAATTATTGATAAAAAGGTTCCAGATGCAATTGTTGAATCATTACTAGTTTTAGATGCAAGTCAGGGACAAAATGGCTTAAAACAAGCAAAAAGTTTCAATAAATCAGCAGATTTAAGTGGAGCAATTATTACTAAATTAGATGGCACTTCTAGAGGAGGTGTTTCTTTAGCAGTATCTGAAGAAGTAAATTTGCCAATAAGGTTTATTGGAGCTGGAGAAGGTATAAAAGATTTGAGACCATTTAATAGTTATGAATTTGTAGAGGCTATGCTTGCAGATAAATAAATATTTAATTAATTTTTTTTAAAAACTTAAATTTAATGTTAAAACATATTTATCTATTAGATTTGTTTTGGCGAATAATCAAAAAGAAAAAATATTTTCAAATAAATTTATTCAAAAGTTTTTAGAAAATGAATCTACAGCAAGTTCTAAAAATAAATATAAATTTGCTGAAATTGCATCTTCATTATCATATTATCTAAAATCATTTTCAAACATAAATAAATTACTTGATTATGTTTGCTTAATTTTTAAACATATTTTTTCTAAGAATATAATCTTAATTATTCCGTTAAATTACGAGGGGGAGATATGGAATGAAAATATTAAAATTTCTGCTAATGATAAATATTTAACATTCCAAGAAGAGATT
>LULP01000209.1_pt3 | contig 14525 bp, 26 predicted proteins | sample 728111 | NCBI WGS metagenome assembly LULP01 (sample SAMN03860286, study PRJNA289734) | marine metagenome | biome: seawater column; feature: ocean; material: water; isolation source: Red Sea water column Station 149 - depth 25m | place: Saudi Arabia: Red Sea | collected 2011-10-15 | depth 25 m
GTTGCTGGGAGGAATACTACAGGCCCAGAATAATCCAAGCTGTGATTAGATAGGTCGCAATCTCAAGCCAAGTCATCTGTTCTGCCCTTTACATCTGCAAGTGTCTTCACTTTCTTTTCGAACGAGTATTGGGTAACACCCATATTCTCAAGCATGGTGTCCAACACTGCAATCTGCTTTCCGATAACATGGCTCAACATGGCAACAGCCTGTAAATCTTCATAGGGCACTACAGCAAAATCTTCTGCGGTTTCTTTATCGACGTTGTAGTTAAATGCTGATTTCTTCATTGGTTTTTCCTTTCGGTATTTGCGGGGATTGCAACAGCGCAACCCCCTATAAGTTTGTTTTAGACCAGTTCAACGGATAATGTCAACTTATCCCTGAACACATTTTGAATACGTTCTTCCAGATGATTATCACACCATGCTTCGATGTAGCCGTCGATTTGATTATCAAGTTCGCTTGTAATCATATCTTCTACATCGCTGGAAGTAACAGTTTCTTGTTCGTTAAAGACAACGTTCTTGATTTCTTGCTGGAGCAATTCGCGCAAACCCTGCAAGGTTTTTGCCTCTTGTCCTGTCAAGGTGATGTTTGTGTTCTCTTCCATGATTACGCCCCCAACTTATATTTGCGTTTCTTGCGTCCGGTTGTAATCGTCTGCACGTTATACCCGGCGTTGCGGATTGCCTCAATATGCTTATGAACGGCCATCTTCGACTTAACATCAGTCTTCCGCAAGATAGTGTCCAAGGTGACAGGATAAGCACGCGTAACAAGTACCTTTAAAACTTGCTTAGTCTTCGGGTCTAGTAATCGAGTCCCCCCAACTACTGGCTTATTCCTTGCTGGCTTTTCATCTTTGAAGACATATTCAAGCAAGCGATTTGCCGCCTCTTCCTGTTCTTTCCTGTCTTCTGCAAAACCCCGCAAAGCTTCATTTAGATATTGCCTAGCTTTCGGTGGCGAATATACCCAAGCCAAGCCAATGTTCTCAACAATCTTGTTTCGTGTTTCGGTTTTCATCGCTTTAGTTCCTTTCGTTTAGTTGGCGATAAATACAGCGTAAATGATAAGACATATCATTACAACCATTACTGTGCGATAAATAACGTAAAGGGCTTCCATTAAGCGGCCACCCCTTCCAATACTTGCCAAGGCTCAGAGGTCAAAACATCCCGCACCATATCCGCACGTTTACGCTGCGCGTCATGTTGTTTCTGCTTTTCCCTGCCTTTCTCAAGCGTATGTGTTGACCAGTGAGTTAAGGCATTATAACCCGCCCACATGGTCTCGCCCAGTTCTTTTGCTTCCTCTTCAAACTGGTCGCCCAGATAATTTAACAGGCTTTTATTTATGGGCAGTTCTTCCTTATCGCTTGGTCTCGCTTTACGTTTGCAGATTGTCTCAGATAACATGTCGACAAACTGCCTAGAAGACAATCCAAGGCTGGCCCATCTGTCCATCTGTTCCCGTTGATTTTGGAACATGTCAAGAGACAGGACAGCCTTGCCGGTCAATGCTGACGTGTCCAGATTACGGGTGTGTCGGCGTTTCTGATGATACGCTTTCTCACCCCCGAACACTAGCGTGTTGCGGCACAGGTCACGATAAGCCCCGCTGAACACTTGGAACGACCAAGACATGTCAATGCTGTTGAACACGTCCAGACGGGGAACGACACAATCTGATGACACCTTGTGTCCCTTAATATCTGCCTTCAAGTCTTCAAAGTAGATAGTTCGATGCGCCTTTTTGCCTGCTTCGAATAGCCGGTCGACTACCCGCAACCGTCCGCCCAGTGGACTATCGGCAAGCTGCTCTGCCTGCACCCGCATCATGTCTTGATGGGGAACAAGCTGGTACGTTTTAGGGATAGGCCGCATATCGACAAGCTGGCCCGTAGCCTTGTTGAGCACAGCGTGATAGTTGTCAATCTTGGTCGGCTCGACTACCTGCTGGATGACGTCACCGTATGGCGTGCGGTCTTCCCAGTATGTCTGCGCTTCAATTGGCACACGTTCGAACACTGCCCTATCGGTAAACAGGGACAGGTCGAACGGGTCGGCGTGTTCATACTGGATGCCGTCCCGAATATCTGACAGACGGCTATTGTTAGGTACTAAATCAAGCATAATAATGCCTTTCTTCTATTGGTTAGTTTACGGGGAAAACCCCCGCCCTGATTCTAAGGCACAATTCGCCCAGAAAGTAAAGCTATTTTTTTTGCTGGCAATTCGCCCCGCCTCGCGAAAATTGCCTGATATACCCAGACCAGTAGCAGATAAAGGAAACAAAAATTCTGCCCTTGTGATATATCCCCAAAGAAAGTTTAGCGTGGCAAATTTGTCATTAATGGGTCATAAACAAAACTTGCCTATCAGTTGCCGCCCAACATAGCGCACAGTTCGCACAGTTGGCAACATCGCCCGTCTGTTCTGGACAGACAAAAGACTTGCCTGCTTTTGGCTTGGCTCGTTCGGTGCTGTTAGCTGAAAAGATATAATCTAAATTGTTGCTGAACCTGACAGAAAATCTTTCCCCGTAGCGTTGACGGGTGATGTCGATTATCTTACCTATCTCACTTTCCCTTGTTCTACCCGTATATCCCCACACAGCCAAATTGTCATAATCATTCAACCACCACGCCCAGCGATTGACATAATCGACAGAATAAAAATCACCCAAAACGTGCAGACGGATGATAACGCCTTTATAAGTAGCACACAGTTCTGCTATCTCTTCATCTAGTTTGGCTTCTAGTGCTGGCCCGTGTTCGATACGATGAGCAAATGCCATGTTATTACCATAGCAATCATCCCAGTGATAACATTCACGGGGACACGTTGCACGTTCTTCAAGCGTAAGCGTAAAGATAACATAGCCTTTAAACTTGCCTTTCTTAACAACAGGCAATTTCCCTTTATCAGCTATCTTATTATTCTTAGATAACTTAAGCGCACCAGTTTTTAATTCTGCGATTGACCGCCTAGCGTTCGGATACATGGTGACCGCTGGCTTGTTTATATCTGCTTTTCTCATTTTGCGTGGTTCCTTTGTCAGTTGGTAAAGAAACAAAATCAGATTTATGCAGTCCTGTCAAGTGCCTTCTGTTTTTGCAAATAACAAACAGCACAATAAGTATCGAACGCATCCCAAACATCAGCCTTCGCACCACACCCGCAAAAATACTCTTGTTTAGTAGGATGATTGCGTGGTTGATTTGTCATGTTTAGCGTGGCTAATTTGTCAAGTTTAGCGTTTGTCATTTGTCAGCTTTTCTGTCACTGTTTCGGTAACACTGAACAAGCATGGCGTAATACGGATTTTTGCTATGTCTTGTCCAGCGTTTGTCATCAGCCATTCTTTCACATTCTGTTTTTGTCATAGGCATTTCTAATATCATTTGATTGCCTATGTACTCCCAGCCCTCGTTCAGTTCTCCCTCGATGTAATAGGTCGTGTTTGCCCACATACTGATAACAAGCATAAACTCTTTCACTGGTACTTGCTCCACTTCTCTTGCCATGCTTCGTTTAGTATTTCGTCATATTCTTGGTCGCTGTAGTGTGTCATCATGTCACGAAACCGTTTCATCTCGTGTGCAAACTGAGCGAACACTTCACACGAACCGGCCCAGTAGTCAGCCTTTTCGTACCATTGGCTTTCAAGTTCCATTGCCATGTCTTTAACTCTACCCATCGGTCACCTCCTCAACTAAAATATCTGGTAAATAGTCACCATCATATTCTTTCCAAAATCCATCATAATTCATAGCCATAATTCTAGCCTGATTTTCGTTCTCAGCCTCAAGAGTGCAAACTTCAGATACAAGATAGCTTCGGGTTACTTCATACTTAGGCATAAGTCACCTCCAGCCAATGCCACGCCTGTTCATAGGCGTAATCCCAATCAGCGTGATAGCCTGTAGCTATGTCATTATCAGCAAGAGCCTTTGCCCAATGGTTGAAGCTAGGCTCATGGTCTAACGGTAATTCTAATTGAGTTTCAATTTTCATCTTCTTCCTCTTCCCTTTCTGAATCTGCAATCATGTGGTCGTAATCACAGTTGCGGCAAAATCCACCGCTGTCATAACTGTAATGCTTCAGGCGGTTGTAGTCCTCATGGTAATGACCGCATCGTAAACAAGTTAATCCGTCCATTTGCTGTCCTTTCTATTTAACAGTTTCATTACCTATACAGCAAACTATCGAACGTGTCAAGCGCAAAAGAAAACGGGGCAATCCCGAAGGACAACCCCGCTTCCCAACCAACAGAAAGGACACCCTATGCCTATGCAACCTCATAGGGCGTACTTAGTTTTAACACATAACCAGCGTTAGTGTCAAGCCATTTCTTTGCTTGGCGTTGAGAATTTGTCACATGAACTGTAACCCATTTTGTCAGGTCGACAGCTTCACCCTGCTTAACAAGTTCACGGCTTGTCTCACCCAGCCTTACCATACTGGCTGGCGTGAGGACTTGCCATTTCCCGTCAAACTCTCGTTCGACTATCTCAGCCTTAAGTTCCCGTCTTTTCATCTTCTTCCTCTTGTTCGATTACGTGGATGTACAGGTCGATTGCTTCCCGTATCAGGTCAGCAACACTGACTTGTTCTAGTTCAGTCTTTTGTCGTTCCTCTGATAACGTTGCAAGTTTGTCATACTGACTCACTGTCATCAGTAGATTGTAAGTCTTTGTTTTCTCTTCTATTTTCGGTGGTCTTGCCATCTTCCTCGTCCATCCATTCAGCAACCCAATCGTAAGTTTCGTCCACGCCTCGTTTGTTAGGAACAACTCGTGTCCTATAAGTAGGGTTACGTATCTGTTTAGCTATAGGGTTTCTTTTCTTCATAGTAATATATAATAAGTAAATATAGTAGGGTTATCCCTGCAGGGTATACTGGTTATTAGCACGGATTAGATTTGCGGTCAATAAAAAAATCATGTTGACAGTGTTTTTAGTTTGTCGTATGGGTATGTCATGGCTAACTGGATTAAAGACTTCGTAATGGACTTGCCTTTGCAACCGAATGGTCGGATGCGGATGGATTGTCCTGCTTGCGGAAAGAAGAACACGTTTAGTGTAGGAGAAGAGAATGGGCAACGTTTATATCATTGCTTCCATGCTGATTGTACTGCTTCTGGTCGTACAAGCTTCAGGCTAACTAAAGATGTAACAACACACCCTATGTTATTGAAAAGAAACAACAAGGGTGATGCTACTGTTACGTACTGTGCTACTTTTGAAATGCCAAGCACGTTCGTCCCCATAACCCGTAGCCAAGAATCAGTGGACTACCTCAAACGAGTACATGCTTATGATGCCTATCTAGATGGTCGGGTAGATTTACGGTTTGATTTCCAACGTAATCGAATCGTCTACTTAATCACAGACGGTAAGCGTGTGGTCGATGCGGCAGGCCGAACATTAACCAATGAGAAACCGAAGTGGTGGAGATATGGAAAGTCAGGTAATCCTTTCGTTTGCGGCAGGGGACGTGTCGCTATTCTTGTCGAAGATTGTGCTAGTGCTTGCTGTGTATCTTCTGTTTTTTCGGGCGTAGCACTGCTCGGAACAAACTTACTTGACACACACATTAAAGTATTGCAGAAATACGACAAGGTATTTGTGGCTCTTGATAAGGATGCTACCCAAAAAGCCCTAGAAATTGTAAGAAAATTACAAGGCATTGTGCCGACTAACATGATGATTTTAAATCAAGACATAAAGGACATGGATAATGCAACAAGAGAGCGAGTCCTCGCAAAGTACGCTTGAACATCAGGTGTTGGGCTTCATGCTCAACCACGAGTTCTACGGTAAGGTAAAGAACATTGTCACCAAGGACATGTTCACGGGACGAGATGCAACCATCTTCGATGTAATTGCCTACGGTCACAAGGAATATGGTGTTGATATGTACCCTAGTCAGGTGGCAGCACTGGTTAGTGACCGCAACCCTGCCATGCCATCTAGCGCAGTACACGAAATATACACTATATTAGACAACCTATCCACGAACATATCAGAGGAAATGGCCCTCGAACAGGATGTGGTCAAGAACTTCTGGGTAAGAGATAGGGCAAGACAGATTGGTGAGAAAGCGATTGCTATCTTCACTGGCGAATCAGAACACTTCGGCGAACTCAAGACGCTTATCGACATGGTTGAAGATGGGCGGATGACAGATAAAACAACGTATAGTGAAATGGACAAAGACTTTACACAACTAGTACAAGAAGAGACAGGTGACCCTGACTTCCCATTCGGCTGGGATTTGTTGTCAGAACATTTGTCAGGCATGGACAGAGGCAACCTCGGTATCATCTTTGCCCGTCCAGAGGTAGGTAAAACAACCTTCTGTTCTTTCCTTGCTGCGAACTACATACGGCAGAAGCACAAGGTAGTCTACTGGGCAAACGAGGAGCCTGCTGAGAAGATTAAGCTACGTATCATCCAATCGTTTTTCCAACGTACACGACAGCAGATGATAGAAGAACAGCAGATACTACAACAACGCTACGATGAAGAGATAGCACCATATCTTATTGTTATGGACTCTGTAGGTACATCTATGGAGGAACTAAACGAGTATGCCCAGCTAAACGAACCTGACGTTATGTTCTGTGACCAGCTTGACAAGTTTAGAGTTGCGGGTGACTTCAACCGGGGTGACGAACGCTTGAAGGAAACCTATGTAGTTGCGCGGGAGATTGCCAAGCGTAACAAACTTCTGATATGGTCAGTCTCACAGGCCAGCTTCGAGGCGCACGACAGACAGTTCATCGACTACGCCATGCTAGATGGTTCGCGAACTGGTAAGGCTGGTGAGGCAGACGTTATCATCGGGATAGGAAAGACAGGAACATCTGAGGAAGAGAATACAGCACGACACATTTGTATTTCTAAGAACAAATTAAATGGGTGGCATGGCATGTTTACCAGCCACATTGATGTACACACGGGTATTTACTACTGATGACAACACCCAAACCAAAAGAAGCAACGTGGTCAACAGCCAAGCTGTATAGGGTAGACTTATATAACATCAAGTGGCCTCGCTCTGGTACACGTTTGGTTTGGGCTGTTGTGGGCAGAAAGTGGGTGCGAATCTGTATACCTATCGAGTTGATTAAGTTTCGCATGAGAAGAGATGAGTGGGATGCCATCCCGCATGAATTGTTTGATAAGGATAGTGAAGATGTCGAATGAGTGGACATACGTTCGTACAAATTCTAAAGGTAAAAGAATATTCAGACGTGATACGAATGAGGATTTAGAGTTTGTAGAAAAGTATTTATCGGAAAGAAAAATACCTTATGAGTTGCGAACTGGTGCAACTCTGATGTATATATTCAATAGAGATGGCAGGAGATATGCGTATTACTGGACAACGGGTAGGTGGTCTGCAGAAAATGCTATAGTGGATGAACATTATCATAGTAGGGGTATAGACGATTTTGTCTGTAGATTCTTAAACAAATTTGCAAAGGCGGAAGAAGATGAGAGTTCTGACGTTTGACGTAGAAACAACCCACAAGGAGAAACCCAATGGTTCATCTACACCCCTGCCGTATTTCGGTAACACACTTGTCTCTGTGGGCTACAAGTGGTTGGGCATTGAACAGGTACACTACCTTTGCTTTGACCACAGCACCCAGCAACCTAGCAAGGATGGCTTCAATATATTCCAAGACGCCCTGAACCTTGCTGATGTAGTTGTAGGTCACAACATCAAGTTCGACTTGTCGTGGATACGCGAGTGCAACTTCAAGTACGAGGGACATGTGTATGACACGATGGTTGCTGAGTATATACTTGCCAAAGCCAGACGCTGGCCTCTTAGTCTTGCCGCTGTTGCTGAGAAGTACGGCGGCGTACAAAAAGAAAAAGACCTAATCTCTCCTTACTTCAAGGAAGGTAAAACATTCTTTGACATACCGTGGGATACTATAGTAGAATACGGAATTGCAGATGTAATCGCCACAGAAGAAGTAGCACTAGAACAACTCAAAGCCTTTGGCTCATCGTTTGAGGAACTATTTAATGACCCTAATACCAACACTGAAGTTGTCGCTTGAGATGACAAATGTTCTGGCTCACATCGAGCAGAACGGTATCAAGATAAACAAAACAACCCTAGCTGAGATTCGAGAAGAGTACGAACAAGAACTGTTCCAGCTAGAACGCAGACTAAACGAACTAGCCCAGTATGCTATGGGGGATACCCCCGTTAATCTCGACAGCCCAGATGACAGGTCTATGCTGATGTACTCCTGTAAGGTTGTTGATAAGAAAACGTGGGCTGAGATATTTAACCTTGGTCATGAGGTTCGCGGCGCAACTAAGAAACCCAAGATGCGTAAACGTATGTCCCGCGCAGCTTTCAAGGGAAATGTGTTGCGAGAGACCGATGTGGTATACAAAACTATAGGCTCACAGTGTTCGGACTGTAATGGTAAGGGTAGGTATAACCCCCTGAGAAAGGATGGAAGCGTTGGAAAAGCTGTTAGAATATGCCGAACGTGTTCGGGTAAAGGTGTGGTTTATGAGAGTACGGGTGAGGTTGCAGGTTTTAAGATGGTTCCTCGTGACGTATTTGATGTTGCGGCGGGTGGTTTTAAGACTGACAAAGAGACGCTAGAGGATATGTCACTGTCCTTGCGGGGTGATGCCCGTGAGTTTGCACAGTCATATATACGATACTCTGCCCTGCGAACCTACCTGCGTTCCTTTGTTGAGGGGATGGAGAACAACATGGACAGCAATGGTTTCATCCACACAGAGTTCATGCAGTGTGTGACAGCGACAGGCCGTTTGTCTTCTCGTAATCCAAACTTTCAGAACATGCCTCGTGGTTCTACCTTTGCTATTCGCAGGGCAGTAGAAAGCAGGTTCGAGGGTGGGCAGATATTAGAAGGTGACTACAGTCAACTAGAGTTCAGGGTTGCTGGATACCTTGCTAACGATGACGGCATCTTGACCGATGTAGAAGCTGGCACAGATGTTCATAGCTACACTGCTAGTGTGATAGGCTGTACAAGACAGGAAGCGAAGGCACACACCTTCAAACCACTTTATGGGGGTGTTAGCGGTACAGATGACCAGCAACGCTACTACAGAGCGTTTAAGGAGAAGTATCGCGGCGTTACCGAATGGCACAAGTCCTTGCAAAAGGATGCAGTGACAAAGAAAGAGATTACCCTACCATCTGGCAGACAGTATGCTTTCCCAGATGCTAGGTGGACTGAGTGGGGTACAGCTACCAATCGAACAGCTATCTGTAACTATCCTGTACAAGGTTTTGCCACTGCAGACCTGTTGCCTATGGCTCTTGTCAAACTGCATCACGACATGAAGGACATGCGGTCTGTTATTTGCAACACAGTACACGATTCGATTGTGATTGATGTGTATCCCGGCGAAGAAGACCAGTGTGTTCAGGTCATGTCCAACGCTATGCTGTGTTTGCCGCAGGAGACAAAACGTAGGTATAACAAAGAGTACAGTATGCCTGTCGGAATAGAATTAAAAATGGGAAAAAACTGGCTTGACTTGGAAGCCGTGTTTGAGGTATAATCCTTTTACGTTCAACTTTAGCCCAATGGAGAATGTCATGGGTAACTTAGAAAACGAATTTGCTGTTAGTATAACTGATGATAATGCTGCTTTACTTGCTGCTCTTGGTCAGGATGGTATATCCGAAGCCAAGCAATCTGGTCCAACCACTCTTCGTATCAACTACGATGCTGATACCGAAGACGGTCATACCTTAAAGCGTGGTACGTGGAAGGTATGGAATGGTACGGAAAACGTATTTGCTGACTCTGTGATTATTAACCCTATGGTTCGTACCTACGAGTATAGCATTTACGACCAAGAAGAGCAGACGTTTACCTGCCGTTCGATGCAGCGTAAGAAGATGACGGAACCTTTCGAGGATAATGCTGGTGGTCTTAAGTGTGGTAGGCTGACTCGTAAAGAGGAAGAAGGTCTCGATGATGATGACCCTCGCCTGTTACTAAGTAAGTCTGTAACCTGTAACTTGATTGTGTACGGTCAGCTTGATATGGCTGATGCCGTCAACGCTGCAGGGGAGGCCTCTCCTGTAGAGAACCTACCTTTCGTCGGTTACTTTAAACGTTCTGGATTCCGTCCTATGAACGATTTTATCCAGCAGAAGCTAGGTAATAAGATACCGTTACCAACTGCCCTTGTTGAAATAAGGACTAAGCGTATGGCTAACGGCGGGGTAACGTATTGGATTCCGCAACCGTCTTTGGTTAGGGAAGTACCTTTGACTCCAGAGCGTAAGGCTCTTTGCCAGAAGTTTTTCGATACGGTTGCAGCGTCTAATGCCAAGCTGTACTCTGAGCATAAAGAAGCTCGTAAGCAGATTATGCCTGATGAAGATATCGACCTTGCTAATCGGTTAGCGGGATGATAGCCCTTCTGGAAGTACAGGACTTCTTGAAGAAAGCAGGGCGGGGGGAGATTGACTCTTCCCGCTTTGACGACCTGATAGAGCAGTTCGGGGAAGACTGTAAGGACTCCTTGCGAAAACAGTTGTCATCTCGCGGTGGCTACCGTATTCGTATGTCAGGTCTGGGCCGTCCACTGTGTCAGCAGAAGATGGAAAAGAAAGGTCACACCCAAGAGGTTGCATATAATGATATCATGCGCTTTCTCATGGGTGACCTTGTTGAAGCTATTGCAGTGTTCGTTATGAAAGCTGCGGGAGTTACCGTCGTTGATACCCAGCGGGAGTGTAATTTAAAACTAGGTGACACGGATGTTAAAGGAACTTTAGACATCATCTTAAACGATGGTCAGGATAAAGTATGGGATGTTAAGTCAACTAGCCCGTGGTCTTTCGACAACAAGTTCTCAAACCGTGGTGGCTATGAGGTAATCAAAGAGGATGACCCCTTTGGTTACGTCATGCAAGGTTTTCTATATTCAGAGTCACAGGACATGCCGTTTGGTGGTTGGATAGCTATCAACAAGTCATCCGGTGAGTGGGATTTTGTAGAAGCACCTGCCGACCAAGAAGAGGACCGTAAAAGGTACATTGCTGACGCTAGGAGCCGCGTGGAGAGCCTTCTTAAGGATGATAAGTTCAAGATACCTTTCGAGGCAACTGACGAATCCTACACCGTTAAAGGCGAGAGGATTTACACAGGCAACAAACTGATGCCGAAGACCTGCACCTTCTGTTCGTTCAAAGAACACTGCTGGAAGAAAGCAGAGTACCACGATAAGATTACATCTAAGGCTAAGTTCCCACCGAAAGTTTGGTACACCAAGATAGTCAACAGGAGCATTTAATGCCCCTTCTATATACAGAGACATACCCACGGAAGTTGCTGACTATGAATCCAGCCCTGCGGTGTGTTTATGTGGAATCACATGAGGAGAGGGGCGGTGACCCAGCAACCGTGCATGTTCGCGGATTGGAAACATCGCTGCCCCTCACCTTACGCAATAACTATAGCGACACTGGCTATCTTATTTCCGACACAGAAGCTAGGGACATAGTTCTTATCGAAGAACAATTTCAACAAATCAATCACAACTTGAGGATGGGCGTTACTGTATGTCTACCGACAATGCTCTTAAGCGAAGAACTAAACTACCTAGAAAAGCATACACCAAAAGTAGAACAGTATCTCTTAAAAAGGCTAAGTCTGGCAAAGACATCATTTCCCCTGCTAGAATTATGAGAAACACAAGATATCGGTCTATGTTCGAAATTAACATAGCCAAAGCTCTCGCAGAAAAAGGCGTTACATTCGAATACGAATCGAAGAAACTAACGTATATACCAAAGCCCCGTAACTATACACCTGACTTCTACATCCCTCATAAAGAGTTGTACATAGAAGCCAAGGGTCATCTAGATAAGGGGGACCGTGTTAAGATGTTGCTTATCAAACAGCAACACCCAGACCTCGATATTCGGTTTGTGTTCCTCAACGCGAAAAACAAAATTTACAGAGGTAGTAAGACCACCTATGCTGCTTGGGCAACCAAGCACAACTTTGTGTGGGCAGAGAAAGCAATCCCGGAGGAGTGGTTAAAAGATGGATGATATAAACAATCAGGTGGAACGAGCCAGCTTGCTTCCAAACATACCACGAAGGGTAACACAGTTGATTTAGAAAGTGTGCCTGCTGGTATGGTAATCTTGTCAGGTATCATAGAGATGATGGAAAATGATTTTGACCGCGTGTGGGATGCTGGTATGGCTAGACTTAGTTTTGTAGCTATGGCAAACTCGTTCAAAAAAGAATTGAACAGTGATAAAACTGATGAAATTATAGACAAGGTGGTTGCCCGTGAGGACAATATAGTTAAGGTAGATTTTGGAGAGAAGCAATGAAAGACCAGTGGAGCCTAAATTACTATCAAAAACAAGCAGTTAAGACCGCTATCTATCCTGATAGTCACAAGATAACTTACCCTGCTCTTGGCCTAGCTGGTGAAGCTGGTGAGGTTGCTAACAAGGTAAAGAAATTTGTACGTGACGGTTACGATGTTGAAGGGTTTGAACTCAAAAAGGGAGAACTTGCAAGTGAGATAGGTGATGTGTTATGGTATTGTGCAGCATTGGCTAATGATATCGGTTACAATTTGCAGCATATAGCGCAAGGTAATATACATAAGCTGAATAGTCGTGCTAGGCGTGGGAAGATAGGCGGAGACGGGGATAACCGATGACGAGTTACATGAACATCATGAAAGAGATAGAAGAGAACGAACAAGCAGGTAAAGAGGCATATAGTGGCTATGACATGGTTGACAAACCCTTCCATTACAATCAGGCAGGTATCGAGTGCATTGAAGCAATCAGGGCGGCGACGGGTACAGGCTTTGAACAATACCTACAAGGGAACATCATCAAGTACGTCTGGCGATACAGATACAAAGGCAAACTACAAGACCTCAAAAAAGCCCAGTGGTATCTCGAAAAGTTAATAGAAGAGAAGACAGAATGAACTGCTGGCATTGCAGAACAGAATTAATCTGGGGCGGAGACCACGATATATCAGAAGAAGATTCTGAATATAGCATAGCAACTAACCTACACTGTCCTAATTGTAACAGTGAAGTACACGTATATTATCCAAAGGAAAGAGAAGACAATGAGTAATATGTTACCAACCACCTATCAACAATTTATCCACAAGTCACGTTATGCACGTTGGCTGGATTCCGAGCAACGCCGTGAGGATTGGGACGAGACGGTTGACCGTTATGTCAACTTCATGGTCAATCAAGTTCGCGGGAAGCATAATTATGAACTGCCTAAGAAGGACGTAGAGGAGATTCGCGAGGCTATCCTAAACCTCGAAGTGATGCCGTCCATGAGAGCCATGATGACATCTGGCCCTGCTCTTGCTCGTGACAACATCTCAGGATACAACTGCTCGTATATACCTGTAGATAGTCCACGCTCTTTCGATGAGTGTATGTACATTCTTATGTGTGGTACAGGCGTAGGGTTCTCAGTAGAGCGTGAGAATGTAGACAAGCTGCCTGTAGTTAGTGACGCTATGCACGAGACAGATACTGTAATTAAGGTTGGCGATTCGAAGCCCGGTTGGGCTAAGTCACTTCGCGAACTGATTGCGTTACTGTATGCAGGGCAGATTCCTACGTGGGATATGTCACAAGTTCGTGCTGCTGGTGAGCGTCTCAAGACGATGGGCGGTAGAGCATCTGGGCCACAACCCCTCGATGACCTGTTCCGCTTCACTGTGGAGACTTTTAAAAAAGCACAGGGACGCAGACTGTTTCCTATCGAGTGTCACGACCTGATGTGTAAGATTGGTGAGATTGTAGTTGTGGGGGGAGTCAGACGGTCAGCTTTGATTAGTCTGTCGAACTTGAACGACGACCAAATGGCACATGCTAAGTCTGGTCAATGGTGGGAGAACGAGGGCCAACGTGCCTTGGCTAACAACTCTGTAGCCTACAAGGGCAAGCCTGAGATGGGTACGTTTATGCGCGAGTGGTTAGCCCTCTACGACTCTAAGTCGGGAGAGCGAGGCATCTTCAATCGTGAGGCTGCTGATGCACAGGTAGCCCGTAACGGACGCCGTGAGACCGGACACATGTGGGGCACGAATCCGTGCAGTGAAATTATCTTGCGTCCGTATCAATTTTGCAACTTGTCAGAAGTTGTCGTGCGGGAAAGCGACACGCTCGATTCGTTGAAGCGCAAGGTGCGTCTCGCCACGATCTTGGGCACCCTACAGTCTACACTAACCGATTTTAAATACTTGAGGAAGGTATGGAAAGACAACACAGAGGAAGAAAGATTATTGGGCGTGTCCTTAACTGGTATTATGGATCACTCCGTTTTATCGAAGAACGTAGACTCCAAAATCTGGCTAGAAAAAATGCGCGACACAGCGATAGAAACGAATCGACAGTATGCCCAGACTCTAGGAATCCCACAAAGCAGTGCCATTACCTGTGTCAAGCCGTCGGGCACCTGTCTCTTATACACA
>LULP01000622.1_pt1 | contig 14430 bp, 15 predicted proteins | sample 728111 | NCBI WGS metagenome assembly LULP01 (sample SAMN03860286, study PRJNA289734) | marine metagenome | biome: seawater column; feature: ocean; material: water; isolation source: Red Sea water column Station 149 - depth 25m | place: Saudi Arabia: Red Sea | collected 2011-10-15 | depth 25 m
TAGAATTTATTAATTTCATTAAAGTGAATTGTATACTCGACATCTTCATCTAATAAAGCATTGAGTACTCTAGTAATATCGTTTATCAGAGCGCCTCTTCCTGGTCCTAGTTCAATTAAATTAAACTTTTTTATGTTTCTTGCATGAATGAGGTTTAATATTTTTACAGCAATTATTTCACCAAACATTTGAGATATTTCAGGTGCAGTAACAAAATCTCCATCTTTGCCTATAGCTTTGTTAGACGTATAGTATCCATGCTCTTCATCTCTTAATGAAATATTCATAAAATCATCTAGATAGAGAAATGCACTTTCTTTTAAAGCATCGTAAATTTTATCTTGTATCATTTTTAATGCTTTTAATTACTAAAATTAAAATTCCAGCAAGAAACATTGGTAAAGATAATATCATGCCCATTGTAAGAAAATGATATACAAATCCTAATTGAATGTCGGGTTCACGTGTAAATTCAACAGTAAATCGAAATAATCCATAAAGCATCAGAAAGACACCTGAAATTATTCCAGGGTTTTTAAGTTTTTTTAATTTAAAAATTAAAAAATTTAAAATTATAAATAATAAAAGTCCTTCTAAAAAAGCTTCATATAATTGACTCGGATGACGATACTGGTTGTCAGCGTTTGGAGTAACAATACCAAGCAAACCTCCGTGAAAGGATAAACCTCCTTGCCAAAGATATAATATCTCAATTAGATTTTCAGAGTAATAATCAAAATTATAGAAAATCACATATCCTAATCGTGCTCCTATAATTAATCCAATTATTGAATAAAAAATCAGATCATCTATTAGTTTTTCATTGATGCTATTATTATGAGAAACTGCTTTATTTGAAGCGAGATATTTAATGTATCTCCAAGCAAATATAAACCCTACAATATACGCAAGTGAGTACCAACGGATATCAAGAGGACCAATCGAAAAAAAAACTGGACTAATAGATGGAAAACTAAGATAAATCACGTTAATTTTGAATAATATTTAAAATATATTTATCACTAATTATGATCACAAGGAAAGTTTTAATTAATAAATTTGTTAACTTTGTTACAAAAGGCTTTGAGCTTTCGCAAGCGATCAATGATGAATACAAAACAATAAAAAAGTTTAAAAAAGATAGAAATAATGCCAAAGAAAAAAAACACTGCAAGTAGTTTAAATAAAGAAAAATTTTTAATAATTGGCGCTGGTAATATGGGAATTGCTGTGATCAAGTCATTATTTAACCACCGAATTTCCTCAAAAAAAATCGTGGTTATTGAAAAGAATCAGTCAAGTGAATTGAAAAAATTAAAAAGATCAAATAATTTTGAAATAAAAAATAGCATAGATAAAATTAATAATCTTTATCAACCTACAATCACACTTATTGCTGTTAAGCCTAATCAATTAAAAACACTGAATGGATTAGATAAAGATAATAGACTTGGTAATTCAATTATAGTTTCCGTAGTTGCTGGTAAAAAAATAAAAGATTTAAATAAAGTCTTCAAAAAAACATCAGGCATTGTAAGAGCTATGACTAATACTCCTGTATCTGTTAATATGGGTACCACAATTGTATATTTTGAGAGAAAAATAAAAACGAAACAAAAAAAACCTATTTTTGATTTCATGTCCTTATTGGGGCAAGTCAGTGAAACCAAAAAAGAAGATTTAATTGATGATTTCACTGCAATTTTTGGGAGTGGTCCAGCATACATATATCTTTTTATAAATTCTCTCATTGAGATAGCTAATAAATCGGGGTTTAAAAATTCGGACAGTATGGTTTTACAGACTTTCTTAGGATCAATATTACTTTTATTAAGTGGGCAAAAAAAGCCTTCTGATTTACAGAAAAAGGTGACAAGTAAGGGAGGCACCACTGAAGCAGCGCTGAGTATTCTTGCTTCCAATAAAGGATTAAAAAGTCTTCTTACAAGAGCTGTCAACAAAGCAACAAAAAGATCTAGAGAATTGAGTAAAATTTCTTAATTTGGTATTTCAATCGCAACCTCTAAACCTCCTAAATAACTGTCGTGCAGTGATATTTTTCCATTTATTGAATTCAATAAGGATTTAGTAGTAGCTAGACCTAATCCAGAGTTTGAGACATTCTGATTTCTACTTTGGTCTACTCTATAGAAAGGTTTAAATACATTATCTTTTTCACTATCAGGAATACCAATTCCATTGTCATGAATGTTTATTTTAATTAGGTTTTTGTTTATATCTGCTTTAATTATTATTTTGTCAGATTGTACAATCGCATTATTTAATACATTTGTAATTGAACGAGAAAAAATATTCTCATTTACAAAAACTTCTTCATCATTAATGATTTCAAGGTTAATTTCATGTTTTGTAAAATGTATATCATTCTTAATATTTATTATTGCCTCAATAGGATTAATTGTAGATTTATCTTTTGACTCATTTATAGCTGCAAAATCTAAATATTCTACTAGCATCTCATTCATCTGATTTATTTCTAAATTAAGTTCATTTTTAATTTTATTATCTTTTATTGACTCAAGAAGTAACTTCATTCTCGTGAGAGGAGTTTTTAAGTCGTGACTCACTCCCGCCAACATAAGAGATCGTTGTTCAATTTGTCTTGATATTCTATTTTTCATTTTTATAAATTCTAAACTTGCCTGTCTTACTTCTAGAGCACCTGATACTTTAAAATTATTTAGTTCTTGTCCTTTGCCAAATTGTTCTGCTGCCTTAGCCAAATTCGAAATTGGTTTAACTTGATTTTTCAAAAATAAATACGCTATCAAAATAAGGATAAATGATGAAATAATCTGCCACCCTAAAAATATATGGTTTCTTGAGGTTGTAATACGATGAATTGGGAAGTTAAAATGTATTACTTTTTCTGAAGTGCTTATCATAACATCGACTGTTTCGTTATCTTGTTCAATGACAAAAAATTTATGTTTAATTCTGGTGCTCAATTCATTTTTTAGACTGACAAGTACTTGATTATCGTTTTGTTTGGCTTTTAACTGTTCCAAATCATATTCACTCAATTCTTGGATATTCATTAGAAAGTAATCACCAAATTGACTCTTGGCTTGATACTGATCTAACCTGATTTCACTTGAGAGCATTCTGTCAGAAATTAATTCTATTTCCATAGCAACAGATCTTGATAGGCGGTTGAGTGTGCGTTCCCACAAACTATTATAGTAATATGACAGAATTATTAATTGAAACATAACTATTGGGAACAAAACAATTAGCACTGTTCTTCCTAAAAGACTGGTTGGTAGAATTTTTTTAATCATTTAGTCAATCCATAGCTCATAACCAGAACCTCTTTTAGTTTTAAGAAATTTTGGAATCTTGGGGTCTTTTTCAATTTTTTTTCTTAGTCTATTTATACATACGTCCAATGTTCTTTCTTGATTAAAATTAAGTGATGTAATTAGCTCCTCTCTAGAAAATGACTTACCAGGAAATTTTGATAATATTCGCAATATTTTTAATTCGTTCTCATTAAGAGATAGTTCAGTTGATTTTCCCTTGATCACGCCACTTTTTAAATCAACTATAATATTATCAAGTTGAATTTGTTTAGTTTCTTTTTTTATAGAAGTTTTATTTAAGATATTATTTATGCGTAAAAGTAATTCTTTTGGTTCAAAAGGTTTTCCCAAATAATCATCTGCTCCAATTTCTAAACCATGGACCCTGTCTTCAGTCTCTCCCATTGCAGTTAGATGGATTATAGGTATTAGGGATTTTTCACGAATTTCTTTTGTTAATTCATAACCATTTTGTCCTGGCATCATTATGTCAATAACAAGTAAATCGAATGTAATATATTTTAGTACCTCTTTTGCTTCAGCAGCATTACTTGCTGTTGATACAAGGTACTTATTGTCTACTAAAAATGTCTTTAATAATTCTCTAATCTTATCATCATCATCAACTAAAAGAATATGTAGATTATTTTCACTCATCAATGTTCCTCTATAAATGAATTTATTACTTGATTAAATCCTTGCACTGAACCAGCCCCAGACTTTACATAGGCTTTTGAAAGTGAATTGATAATGGGTTTTATTGCCTCGTTTAAAGCCTTGTTAGCATTATCTGTCATAAATAAATTTTTTTTTCTTGCATCATCATTGTTTATTTTTTGAATAATTAAGTTTTCTTTGATTAGAACTCTGAGTACACGATTAAGGCTTTGTTTCCTTATATCCAATTTCTTCAGTAGTTCATTAAATGTTATTCCAGGCTTAATATTAATTATCAAAAGACATCTAATATCGGCTATGCCCAATTTTTTATCATCAAGGCTTGCTAAAATTTCTTTCTCCAGAATTTTTGCAACTTCAAAAAAACTATTTAATGAATTTTTGATTCTGTCTTCACGCAGATAAAGTAGAGATGCAGATTTATTTGATATTGTATTTAAGTCAGCCACTATGACATAATAATCTGAAAAATATATATTAATCAAGCCATTTATCTGTTATTAAACTTTTAATTTATTAGAGTAATTTACATGGAAATAGCACCATTTGATAATCGAGAGGGTTTTATTTGGATGAACGGAGAGTTTATCAAATGGAATGATGCAAAATGCCATGTTATTACTCAGGGTCTTCACTATGCTAGTGCTGTGTTTGAAGGGGAAAGAGCCTATAAAGGGAAGATTTTTAAATCTGAAGAACACACAAAAAGGCTATTTAGATCAGCGGAAATTGTAGGCATAAAAATTCCTTATAGTCAGTCCCAAATTAATGAGGCCAAAGATGAACTCATTAAAAAAATGAATTTTGAAGATTGTTATGTTAGGCCAATTGCATGGAGAGGGTCTCAGCAAATGGGAATTTCAACTGCTAAATCTGATATTAATGTTGCAATTGCAGTGTGGAATGATTGGGCATCATATTTTAAGATCGAAGATCGAAAAGCTGGCCTACGATTAATAACTTCACCATGGAAACGGCCATCACCTGATACGGCACCATGTGAAGCAAAAGCATCTGGTCCTTACGTTATTTGTACAATGTCAAAAGAATTTGCGGAGGAAAAAGGATACCATGATGCCCTAATGTTGGACTATAGGGGCTATGTTGCTGAAGGTACTGGAGCAAATATTTTCTTTATTAAAGGAAAAGAAATTCATACTCCAATTCCTGATTGTTTTCTTAATGGTATAACTAGGCAAACTGTTATTGAAATGGTTAAAGAGCAAGGCTTTAATATAACTGAGCGTCATATAAAGCCAGAAGAAATTAGTAATTTTGATGAGGCCTTTCTAACAGGCACCGCGGCAGAGATTACTCCAATTCAGTCTATTGACGATATTAAATTCAATACTGGAGACAATACCCAAAATTTTAAGTTTATGCAGGATTATCACGAAATCGTGAGATCTTAACTTAAAATATACTTTTGTAGTATTGATAAGCGCTGATCAGCGTAATTATAGTTGACAGCCAGAACAGATAAATACCTATGTTTAATAGAGGCTGCAAATCTAAGTAGATGCTTCCTATTAAGATCAAAAATAAACTCAAAATTTGAAAAGCAGTTTTATATTTTCCTAATATAGAAACATCTATTTTTTTTACTTCTGGTAAATTAGATGCATACTCTCTTAGACCAGAGATAAAAATTTCTCTAAATATTATTAAGTAGGCTGGAATTAAATTTATCTCATTAATATAGTCATTATAGATAAATGTAATTATTAACAGTACGACAAATAGCTTATCTGCAATAGGATCTAACATTTTACCAAATTCAGATGTACTATTCGTTTTTCTTGCAATTACCCCATCAAAATAATCTGACAATGCAATAACAATAAACAAAATAAGAATTGCCAAATTAAATGAGCTATTACTATCTATGATTAAATATATTAATAATGGTAATAAAAAAATTCTAAGTAGAGTGAGAAAATTTGGTAACTTAGACATTATCCATTAAAATATGCATATATTTTTTCTGAAAGCAACTTACTAATTCCTCTAACTTTCATCATATCCTGAGCTGAGGCATTTTTAATATTTTTAACTGATCCAAAATGATTTAAAAGTAATTTTCTTCTGCTTCGTCCTAAACCTTCTATTGGTTCTAATTCTGAGGCATGCATTTCCCTCTTTCTTTTCGCTTTATGTGCCCCGATTGCGTAGCGATGTGACTCATCCCTAATTCTCTGAATAAAGAAAAAGGAGGGAGTATTTTTGTCGATAAAGTTTTTTTTATTTTTATATATTATTTGATCTAATGACTCTTTTCTTCCCTCACCCTTAAATATTGATATTAGTTCCATTTCATTTAAACCTTTAGTTTCTAAGATTTCTCTAGCTAAATCGTAGTGGCCTTTACCTCCATCAATAACCAATAAATCAGGCAATTTTTCATATTTCTTAGAATTTTTGATTGCTTCTTTTGAAAATCTTCTTTCAAGGACGTGTCTCATCATTCCGTAATCATCACCGAGTTTTACTTTTGATGAGTCTATATTAAATTTTCTGTATGATTTTTTTTCAAACCCTTCTTCAGAGTAAACAATCATTGCACCAACTGCATTTTTGCCCGATAGATGACTGTTGTCATAGGCTTCAACTCTTTTTATTTTTTTAGTGATATTGAGTACTTTTGAAAGTTGGCTCAGATTCTCTTTGTCAGAGTGAGACTGTGCAATGTGATTTTTAAGTGCTAGTTCTGAGTTTCTACTCGCATAATTCACTATATCTAATTTTTTTCCTTTTTTAGGGACAAAAAAAGATGTCTTGTAATTATATATAGATTTAAGAGATGTTTCGATAAGAGATGAATTTTTTATAGGTAAGTTTAACAATACATTTTTTGGAGGGGAATATCTTGTATAGAAATCAACAATAAAACGCTCTAGGATCTCATAAGTTTCTACTTCATCGCTGTGTTTTGGAAAATAAGATCTATTTCCCCAATTTTGACCTGATCTATAAATAAATACTTGAACACATGATTTATTACCTTTTCTTGAAATTGAAATCACGTCAGTATTTTTTACATCGTAAAGATTTATGTTTTGCTGACTTTGAATCTGGGTTAGTGCAACTATCTTATCTCTATAGCTAGCTGCTTTTTCATAATTAAGACTTTTACTTTCTTCATCCATTTTAGAAGATAACTCCTCTTGTAAATTGCTATGTTGACCTGAAAGAAAGTGCTCAGCATTCTTAACACTTTGTAAATACTCTTTTTTACTTAATGTATAATCAACACAGGGACCACTGCACCTTTCAATTTGATAAAGAAGACATGGTTTAGATCTATTTTGAAAAATAGTATCATCGCACGACCTTAGTAGAAAAACTTTCTGTAATATTTTCAGAGTATAATTTAGTGAATTAATTGTTGCGAACGGACCAAAATATTTTCCTTTATATTTTTGTTTTCCTCTATGTTTTGAAATTTGTGGAAATTCTTGTTCATGATTAATAAAAATATAAGGAAATGATTTATCATCTCGTAAAAGTATATTGAAAGGAGGTTTAAGTTTTTTTATTAAGTTTGCCTCAAGCAACAAAGCTTCTTTTTCTGTCTCAGTAATAATTACTTCAATATTTGATATTCTACTAACCATCCTTCTGATTCGATTTGAGAGATTGTTAGTGTTTAGATAGCTTTTAAGTCTATTTTGGAGATTTTTTGCTTTGCCAACATACATAATCTCTTCTTTTTCATTAAGCATTTTATAAATACCGGAGGAAGAGGGGGATTGGTCAATTATTTCTTTAATATTCTCAAGATTATTCATTATTCAGAACGAGAGCGTTCAACTTCGATGCCTGCGCTTTCAGCTTCTTGAATTGCATCAAGTTTTTCAAGTCTTATCTTCATAGTTTGAATTCTTTTGTTTTTAAAACACTCCTGAAATATTTTTTCAGCAAGTTTTTCTAGTAAAATTGTATGACCAGATTTAATAATTTTTTTAATTTTTTTTGAAATCTGATTATAACAAACAACACTGTACAATTTTTCACTTAATTTAAGAATATTCCTTGCTGTCATGATAAATGTTCCCCACCATCTACAGCTATAAATTGACCTGTAATTGATTTTGATTCAAGAAGAAATTTAACTGTTTTGGCAATCTCCTCAGGCGGTGAACCTATTTTAAGTAAAGTATTTTTGATCGATTGATCAAAATGTTTTTTTGATTGATGAATATTTTTAAGTGTCGGACCTGGGCCAATCGCATTAACCCTAATGTTAGGAGCAAATGATTTTGCCATGATTGTAGTTGCAGATAGTAAAGCAGATTTTGAAATGGAGTAGGAAAAGAACGATGTATCTGGATTGACTACATTTTGATCCAATATATTTATGATATGCCCTAAGCTCTTTTTTGGAAGTTGTTTATTAAATTCTTTAGATATGATTAGAGGGGCGTATAAGTTTATATTCATATGATCATACCAAAGTTTATCATTTAAATTTTCTATATTATCATTGATGAATAAGGAGGCATTATTAACAATTGCATGTATTGGTCCAAAAAATTTTTTACTTCTTTTAATTATATTTTTAACATCAGATATTTTAGACAAATCAGTTTTCACTATTTCGCAATCGCGCCCGTGACCATTAATAATATTTTTCAACTCTCTGGCTGCTTTTGAAGACTTATTATAGTGTATTATAAAATTATAATTAGAATCTTTGAGAAATAGTGCAATTGATCTACCAATTCTTTGGGAACCGCCTGTAATTAATATTGTTTTTTTCATAATATAAAAGAATACCCAAGATATAAAAAATAACTAATCAAGAAAAAAGCAGAATGTATTTTTCTCATTTGAATTCTTAAAATTGCCATAAGAGCTATCATCAAAGTTACTAATATTAAAATATATATGTGAAATACATCTATATTTTTTAGAGAATATTCAAGCCCTCTAAGTTGAACAATTATAACCCCTGGTAGGAAAACAAACAGTATGTTCATAATGTTGCTACCAATAACATTACCAATACCTATAGAGCCCTTCTTTTTTAAGTAAGAAATAATAACAGTTATCAATTCAGGTAAGGATGTACCAATGGCCAGAACAAAAATACCTATTAGTACCTCGTTAACTCCTAACGTTTGAAAAATATTCAGTGAGCTGTCTAAAAAAATTTTCCCACCAATAAAAATACCTATGAAGGCACTTAGTAAAATTAAATAAGTGTATCTTCCAAAAATTTTTTGTTCTTCATTTTGATCTGAGGATTTATAATTACGAAGAAAATTGATAAAGAACAAAGTTAAAACTAAATAGCCGATTGTGTGAATGAGAGTGACTGTTTGGCTAATATAAAATAAGAGCGCGAAGTATAAAGATATTAGAAGTAAGAAAATAATATCCTTAGTGCCTAATTTATCTAGATTAATTTTGAAAAAAAATGCTGAAGTTCCTAAAATTAGTAAAATATTTGCAATATTAGATCCTATAATATTTCCGGTAATGGCATCAGTAGCTGGAACGATCTTTGTTGCAGCAAATAGAGTTATAACTAGTTCAGGTGCCGATGTACCAAACGCTACAATTGTTAAACCTATTAATACTGGGGATAAATTGAACTTTTTAGCAATTGCGTCAGCCGACTCAATCATTTTATCTGCACTGTATAAAAGAAGAGATAATCCTATTAACAGTATGCAGAAATCTATAAACATTAAGTAAAGTACTTTCTTTTTTTCCTTTTATTTTTTTTATAAACTATATTGCTGTTGGATGGTAACTCTAATTCATTATTCTCAAGTCTTTTTATCTCATCTCTTAACTTAGCAGCTTCTTCAAAATTGAGATCATCAGCAAAATCCATCATATTTTTCTTAAGTTCCTCAAGATGTTTTTTTAGATTATTTCCGACGAGATGTTTTTCTGTACTCTTCAAATCAACGTTTACACGATCATTTTCATAAATACTTTCAAGAATATCACTAATATCCCTCTTAATAGTTTCAGGTGTAATATTATTTTCTTTGTTGTATTTCTTTTGTATATCTCTTCTTCTGTCAGTCTCACTTATTGCTTTTTTTATACTTTCTGTTTCTTTATCAGCATACAGTATTACTCTTCCATCTACATTCCTTGCTGCTCTACCGATTGTCTGTACCAATGACCTCTCCGATCTTAAGAAGCCTTCTTTATCAGCATCTAATATTGCGACTAAAGCACATTCAGGTATATCCAAACCTTCTCTAAGTAAATTGATACCCACTAACACGTCGAACAATCCCTTTCTAAGGTCGCGGATAATTTCAATTCTCTCTAATGTATCAATATCTGAATGCATATATTTTACTTTTATTCCGTTTTCATGCATATACTCTGACAAGTCCTCAGCCATGCGTTTAGTAAGTGTTGTCACTAATACTCGGTATTTAAGATCAATAATTTTTTTACATTCTGATATTAAATCTTCAACTTGAGTTTTCGCAGGCCTTATTTCAACCTCTGGATCAATCAACCCTGTTGGCCTTATTATTTGTTCAGTAAATACCCCTTGAGTTTTTTGCATTTCCCATGGTCCTGGAGTAGCAGAAATGAATAAACTTTGAGGGCGCATCATTTCCCATTCCTCAAATTTTAATGGTCTGTTATCTAAACAAGATGGTAATCTAAAGCCATATTCTGACAGTGTTGTTTTTCTGCTTCGGTCACCTTTATACATGCCTTCTAATTGAGGTACTGTGACATGACTTTCATCAACAAAAAGGAGTGCATTGTCAGGCAAGTATTCAAAAAGTGTTGGAGGCGGTTCGCCTGGATTTCTTCCAGAGAGATATCTTGAATAATTCTCAATGCCTGGACAACTACCCGTTGCCTCAATCATTTCTAAATCAAACCTTGTTCTTTCTTCTATTCGTTGAGCCTCTATTAATTTATTTTCTTTTTTAAATTCAGGAATCCTTACTTCTAAATCTTTTCGTATTTGTTTTATGGCAGTATCAAGTGTTGGCCTTGGAGTGACGTAGTGACTGTTTGCATAAATTTTTATAGTTTCTAACTCAGCTGTCTTTTTTCCAGTCAATGGATCAAATTCACTTATCGACTCGAGATCATCTCCGAATAACGATAATTTCCACGCGCGGTCTTCGTAATGGGATGGAAAAACCTCAATCAAGTCTCCACGCACTCTAAATGTGCCTCTATGAAAATCTGTGTCGTTTCGGTTATATTGAAGCGTGATGAGTTTTTGAATAATTTCATTTCGTCCAATCTTTTGATTTTTTTCTAATCGAATAGTCATTGATCTATACGTTTCAACAGAACCTATTCCATAAATACATGAAACACTTGCAACAATTACAACATCTTTTCTCTCAAGTAAGGATTGAGTTGCTGAGTGTCTCATTCGATCGATTTGTTCATTTATCGATGCTTCTTTTTCTATGTAAGTATTTGACCTCGGTACGTATGCTTCAGGTATATAATAGTCATAATAAGATACAAAATATTCAACAGCATTGTCTGGAAAGAATGACTTCATTTCACCATATAATTGTGCTGCTAAAGTTTTATTTGGAGCAAGTATTAGAGTTGGCCTTTGAAGTTTTTCTATAATTTTAGCCATCGTGAAAGTTTTGCCTGATCCAGTTACTCCAAGCAAAACTTGTTCCATCTCATTGCCTTTAATGCTTTTAACAATCTCTTCAATTGCTTGAGGCTGATCTCCAGCAGGTTTGTATTCAGATGTGACTTTAAGAACTTCAGAATTTGGCATTAATTTATTAATTAGTTAGAATATAAATTGTGTATTAATCTAATTTAATATAATAGCTGATTGTATAAATAACAAATTCTGGGGATAAGCAGTGGTAGAACTATCACACAGTATAAAAAGAATTAAGCCATCGGCCACCATGGCAGTGACCCAAAAAGCTCGTGAATTAAAGGCTGCGGGAAAGGATATTATAGGGCTAGGAGCGGGCGAACCTGATTTTGATACTCCAGAAAATATTAAAAAAGCTGCCATTCAAGCGATAAACGGTGGAGATACCAAATATACCCCTGTTGATGGAACTCCAGAACTGAAGAAAGCAATCAAAGCAAAATTTAAAAGAGAAAATAATTTAGATTACGAGCTTGATGAAATCTCTGTTGGTACAGGAGGAAAGCAAATTATTTTTAATGCATTTGCTGTCTCCTTAAATGAGTCAGATGAAGTAATTATTCCAGCTCCTTATTGGGTAACTTACCCTGACGTCGTTAATTATTTCAATGGAAAACCTATTTTCGTTCAATGTGGTGAAGAGTCAGGATTTAAAATAACCCCACAACAACTTGAAAACACAATCAATCAATCAACCAAATGGTTTATTCTTAATTCACCATCAAATCCCACAGGTTCCTGTTATACAAAGAATGAACTTTTAGAACTTGCAAATGTTTTGAAAAAATATCCACACGTGAACATAATGACAGACGATTTATATGAACATCTTATATACGATGATAATGAATTTCATACTTTTGCAAGCATTGCTCCAGAACTTAAAGAAAGAATATTAACATTGAACGGAGTTAGTAAGGCATATGCTATGACAGGCTGGAGAATTGGTTATGCGGGAGGAAATGCCAGCTTAATTAAAGCCATGGGCAAGCTTCAGTCTCAATCAACAAGCAATCCAACATCTATCAGTCAAGCTGCAGCAGTTGAAGCCTTAAATGGAGATAATTCATTCATTGCCGAAAGAGCCAAAGTATTTAAAGGTAGACGTGATTTTCTAATCAATGAATTTACTAGTATGAATGGAATTACTTGTAGAGTACCTGAAGGTGCATTTTATGTTTTTCCATCATGTAAAGGAGTAATTGGTAAAGTTGATGAGTCGAATAACAAAATTACAAATGATGAAGAATTTACGACATCATTATTAGAGCATGCGGGAGTTGCTGTTGTTCAAGGTTCAGCTTTTGGTTTGGAGGGCTATTTTAGAATTTCTTATGCAACTTCAGACGAAAACTTAAAAAATGCATGCGTTCGAATGAGAGATTTTCTTAATAAATTAAGATAATTCAGCTAGGTATTTTTCTGCCTCAAGCGCTGCCATACAACCCATACCAGCTGCAGTAACCGCCTGACGATAAATTTTATCCTTTACATCTCCTGCTGCATATACACCTTCAACGTTTGTAAGTGTTGAGTCAGGTTTTGTAATTATATATCCATCTTCATCCATTTCGACTTGGTCCCTAAAAATTTGAGTAGCTGGATCATGCCCTATAGCAACAAAGACACCGTCTAGCTCGATACTGCTGGTTTCGTTAGTTTTTGTATTTTTAATGTTTATACTTTTTACATTTAGAGGATCTTCATCACCAACTATTTCTTTTAGTTCGCTATCCCACACACATTCAACTTTTTCATTTTTAAATAATCTATCTTGAAGAATTTTTTCTGCTCGAAGTTCATCACGCCTATGAACAAGGTACACTTTAGATGCAAAGTTTGTTAAATATAAAGCTTCCTCAACAGCTGAATTACCACCGCCGATGACTGCTACCTTTTTTTCCTTAAAAAAGAAGCCATCACAAGTTGCGCATGCAGAAACACCAAAACCTCTGAATTCTTGTTCAGAGTCTAAATTTAACCACCTTGCTTGAGCACCTGTAGAAATGATGATGCTATCTGCAGTATATTTTTGTCCACTGTCACCAGTGTTATAATATTTGTTCCAACATTTTTTGCTTGTTCTTGCATTTGTTCCATTAACCATGGACCTTGTATTACATCCCCGTACCCAGGATAGTTTTCAACATCAGTTGTTATAGTAAGTTGCCCACCTGGCTGCAAACCTTGAACTAAAGTCGGCTCGAGCATTGCCCTTGCCGCATATATTGCAGCAGTATATCCTGCGGGACCTGAACCTATTATTAGAACTTTTGAATGCATTTAATTTTTATAATCTATATATTATCTTCTAGTAATTAAAGAACTTTTGTATTCAACATAGATAGTTATTAAATGACCAATTTCAAGAATTTGAGAGCGTGGTGCCTAACAGATGGATCAGCAGGAATGATCAGTCAGGTCAAAGGCCTTGCAGATGCTCTTAATTTAAATTTTGAGCAAAAGACAATAGATTTAAAATTTCCTTGGAATAAGCTTCCAGTGGGAATATTGCCACCATCTAAAATTATATTTAATAATTACAGACAAATAAGCTTAGAAAGTAATATTCCTCCAGATATTATTATATCATGTGGCAAGAGGTCTATATATGCATCTTTACACCTCAAAAAATCATTAAAAAATAAAGTCTTTTCAATTCATGTACAAAATCCAAAAATCAACCCAGCTCATTTTGATTTGGTTGTCGCTCCAGCACATGATGATTTAAAAGGTAAAAATGTGCTTCAAACTGATTTGGCACTTAATCATATCAACAAAAGGCTACTAAGC
>LULP01000819.1_pt3 | contig 14378 bp, 26 predicted proteins | sample 728111 | NCBI WGS metagenome assembly LULP01 (sample SAMN03860286, study PRJNA289734) | marine metagenome | biome: seawater column; feature: ocean; material: water; isolation source: Red Sea water column Station 149 - depth 25m | place: Saudi Arabia: Red Sea | collected 2011-10-15 | depth 25 m
TCATTTATAGTCCTTAAAATTACTGATCCGATGTAGTAGGGGATTTGTGGGACGAGGCTGTTTCCGAGACATTTAAGTCTGTCCACCCTATTGGGTATCCCATGAGCCACTCTACCCACGTTGGGTTCAATTGCCCAGTTGTCTTCTCTCTGCCACCCTCTTTGTCTATTACTTTCGTTGTCAAACTTTTCTGCGTGCCCTTCTTCCCTGTGTCTCTTCTTTGATAACCTAACCTGCCCTCGTGAGCTGCTGGAGTCGGCCAAAGCCTTTCCTCTCTCACTTGATCCTGAAGTCTGATCTGTATTGGTTGACCGCTCGGTCTTTTCAAGTGACCCTCGTCCAATGCTTTTTGAATTCCAGGTAGGTTCGATCCCCCCGCCATGTTGTCTGGTGTTCTCCACATTTGATCTGGTTTTGGAAATGTCACTTGATCTCTCAATGTTGAATGCTCTGTCCTCCCCTTTCGATGATTCATGTATTGTTTTTTCAAAGCCTCTTCGGTTCTTGTTGGAAGATGATCCATTACTGTCGGAGTGTGCCACGATCCAGACTCTTTCTCTTTGGTGGTTCGCCCCGATGCTCGAAGCTGAAATACTAAACGTCCTTGCGGAGTAACCTTCGCTTTCCAAGTTCTCAAGTACGGTGTCGAGACCGAGTTTAATGTGTCCACTAACATTTTCTCCAATAACCCAAGTTGGTCTGAGCTCTTTGATAAGTCTAAAATACTCTGGCCAGAGGTGTCTCGGATCTTTTTCACCTTTTTTTCTACCTGCGACGGAGAAAGGTTGGCAAGGGTATCCGCCTGTGATGATGTCGATGGGAAAAAGTCCATCTGCTTTAAGTCTTTCATAAGTCAACTCCTTTATGTCTTCATATTGTTTAACATGGGGCCAGTGCTTCTGTAAAACTTGTCGTGAGTATTTATCTATATCACAAAAGGCAACAGTTTCAAAACCACCAGTAGCTTCTAGTCCTAGACTAAAACCACCTATGCCACTAAATAAATCTAAATGTTTTAAAATGGTATCTCCTCTTCATCTGTAGATCCTAAAACATCTTTATCTTTTGTATTCATTTTAAGATCTGGTTTTTCTATTGTGGTTATATTTTTTCTTTTTCCTCATCAATAAAGGCTCTGTCTAATGATAATTCGTCCATGCTCTTTGATCCACGTCCATTGGTAGCACAAAACTCATTTAGGTAATCCATAAACTCTGCATATGTCGATGCATCTTCTGGTGCCTCAATAATTATTTTATTTTTATACAAATGATCAATAAGGGCATCCCAATCTTTTTCAGAAACTTTTGGAAAATTTATTAAGTGAGTTCTATTAAAAACTTTTCTAAAAGGTTTTGCATATAAAAGATGATCCTCATCATCAACTCTAGTTTTCAATCTTTTACCATTTACATCTGCGTACACATAATAAACGGGAGGTTGACTATCTAGTATGTGCAGCTCAGTGACTACTGGATAGTCTGCAAATACCTCTTCTTTTTTTATTCCGTATCTAGTTGTTGCACATAATTCTTTGTTACAATGATTTTTTATTGGAACATCATTACATCGATAAAAATATTTTATTTCACCTTCGTCATTATTTAATGCTATTTGTTTTTTCTCTCTAATAACCTCTTCTGGTTTCATCTCTGGCATATACTTTGTTATAAATTTTTGTAATAGATCCTCCCAATCATTTGGAAAAGCTTTTCTATAAAATACACCAACGTTAAATATACCATTGTTCCTAGTGCCTTGAGGATAGCCTTTGCCCTCCATAATTTTTAAGCAAGGAGGTGCCATGTCAAATTTAAATTTTGATTTTTTAGTTTTAATAATTTTCTTTTGAATTGATATTTTTTCTATGTCATCACAAACGTATTGATCATACATTTCAAAAAATTCTTCTAATGATGCACCCTCTCCAGGGTCTAAGAATGCATATCTCAACAGATGCGATAGATCTAAGTGTCTTGTCCCATGTAACACATGGTTGAGGTTCTTTAGAAAACAAATAAATGTGCGCACCTAAAGACTTAGATTGACAAACTATTAAAGGTAAATCTTTTTTTCTAATATCTGTAATTATTTTTTTATGATCCAATGGATATTCATCAATATCGATACAACCAAACGTTGCTGTGTTATCATCTCTTATAGGCACAATACCAAGTGATGGATACTTACCTTCTAAATGTGATTGATAATGTTTTAGTAAAGGCTCTTCTTTTATTGTTCTGTATAAGCCTACACTTTTTCCGTTGCTTACGTCTTCTTCTTCAAATGTAAAAAGACCCCGAGCTCTATTTAAGCCAGTGAAAATATTTTTAAATTTAGCAACGTCCATTTTGATCCAGTAAAATTAAAAAGGGGGCGATAAGGCGCCCCCTTAAGTTTAGGAAGATCCCAAAACTATATCGTCTTGGGTAGGATTTATTACCGTCTCTTTATCGCCATCCTTAACCTCGGGTGCTGGATCAATATCACCAGATTTAACAAGCGTCATAAAGTTCATCGCCTCTTGAACATAATAATCAGCTTTAGGAAAGTCGTTAACAGATTTAAATAAATCTATCTTCCAACCCCACCAATCGTTTTTACTGTTTGCTTCCTGTACACCTTGCATAGTGTAGACATTTGCAAACGAAGGAAGAGTAAGCATCTTACCATCTTTTGACTCAATCTTTTGATTAGCCATAGTGGTATTCCAATATCGAGACTTTTTAAACTGAGTCTTCTTCATAGTAATAGTTGCTTTTTCAAGCGAACCATCCTCCTTTACCATGAGAACAAAATACTCAGCAGTTCTCTCAATGTAGCTCTCTGACGGTTTACCATCAATCATGTAATGATCCTCCCCGTCAATTCCTCTTTCGAGTGGCGGTATTTCTTCTGGTTTCCAAATTTTAACTGGAGCTCCTGTGCCTTCGCCTAGGGGCATCCATTCAATACCTCGAACCCTAAAGAAACATGGAATTACTTTTATGCTATCATAATAATCTCTGGTAACAGAATTGAAAATATTCCCTTGTTGCATACCTTCGATGAACTTAGGATTATTTTTTTTCATTTCTGGGGATTGTGCACTAGCTATTTTTAGGAACGGTATTGCTAGCTCACCTGATCCTACATTTTCTAAACCTGCACCAGCAAATTCAGGGTTTGTAAAATCAACCACTTTAGTGCTTACCTCATTTTTCTTTTTTCTTGTTACTTCATTCATAGTTATTTGCCCTTTCTTATTTTAACTTTGTTGCCCACATATATTGAAAACGTATCTATGGGTACATCACGACCCGCTTCTATTTCGGATGATACAAACGCTCGTAAAGTCGAAGGTTCAACCTTCATCTTTTGATCTGGGTACATGCCTTGGCCTTCTAAGTTACCGATTAACTCAACAGCTTTTTCATCTTCCCCTTTGCCAAAATTCACGGAGACCGCATTCTTTATCAAATCCCCATGACCATTATCCCTCAACCATTTGAATGCAGCTTCTTGATTAGCTTTTGTAATCGAAGCAGAATAAAATGGTTTGTAGGAAACCGCATCACCGTTAGTTAGTTTAATCTCTTGAACTCCTCTGGATTCCATCAAAGTAACAACAGTATTATTATGTTGTTCTAACTCGGCTTTTAATTCTTTTAATTTATGTTCTGTTTCTAAGATCCTACTTTCACAATCTAAATAATTATTACAAGCTTCAGAAACATCACTTACCTCTGAAACCTCTACTCCTTGACCAGGTGTAGGATCTATTAATTTTTCAAAATCAACTTTATCACTGTTCATCTTTCTTATTCCTTTCGTGTATATCAATAGCTATGTCATAATACTCGTAAGTTCTACGATCATATTTTAAAATTTTATATCTACCCATATTAACATTTGAAGCAATAGTGCAAGCTAATCCAATCATTGCAGGATCACCAATTAATAATAAATAATCATCATCATTAAAATCTTTTAAAATGTAATTTAGTTTTTTTATTGCAGGTGCTGGGGATAACATTATTTGTTTACCCTCTTCAAATACTGGAACTAACTCACCATATCTTTTTGCTGAGATAATATTAAACTTTGAATTCTCTTGTATTACGTAGACTTTACCCATATTCAATCTTCTTCCTAATAATCCCTATATATAAATTATTGCCACATGCAAACTTTTTTTGTATGTAGAAATAATAATAAAGAAAGTATGCAGAATTTACAATATAGTTTTAAGACTAAACCCTTTAGTCACCAATTGGCTGCAATGGGCGCCATGCTTAATCATTTTATTAGAGGCAATAGAGAATTTGCTTTGTTAATGGAAATGGGTTGTGGAAAAACTAAAGTATTAATTGATTCATCTGCTTATCTTTACGACAACGGATACATTAATGGTTTGTTAGTAGTTTGTCCTAATGGTGTAAAAGGCACCTGGATTAACGAGTTAGAAACACATTGTCCTGATCACATAGAAAAAAATGTTGTTCTTTGGACAGGTAAAAAAACTAAAAAGCATGAAGATGAATTACAAAGTTTATTTATAACTGAACCAGCTAAGGTTCATCTTAATGTTTTAATAATGAATATAGATGCATTTGCCACGTCCCGTGGAAAAGATTTTGCACGTAGATTTTTAATGACTAGGCAAGCTCTCATGACAATAGATGAAAGTACAACTATAAAAAATGTTAGTGCACAAAGAACTAAAGCAGTAACAAAACTTGGTCTGGCAGCTCGGTTTAGAGTTATAATGACAGGATCACCAATTACTAAATCTCCAGAAGATTTATTTTCACAATGTTTTTTTCTTAATCCAGATCTATTAGGCTTTAGTTCAATCTATACTTTTAAAAATAGATACTGCGTAATGGTAAGAAGATCATATGGAGGTAGATCATTTAACGAGGTTATAGAGTATAAAAATTTAGAAGAGTTACATTACAAGTTAAAATATTTTTCTTACAGGGTTTTAAAAAAAGATGCATTGGATTTACCAGATCAAATGTGGATGAAGAGATTTGTACCACTAACCACGGAGCAGCTAGATGCTTACGTGCAGATGAAAAAAACTGCATTAGTGGAAATACAAAAAGGATCACTGACAACCACGTCAGTGCTTGCCCAACTGATTAGATTGCACCAGATTGTTTGTGGTCATATGTCAACAGATGATGGTAGGGTCGTCTCATTGACAAATAATCGTATCAAAGAGTTATTGGCTATTCTAGAAGAGCATGGTGGTAAAGCTATCATTTGGGCAACCTACCGACATGATATTGAAGAGATCTGTGATGCATTACAAAAAAGATATGGCCCACGATCCACGGTAGATTTTTATGGAGATACTCCAGAAAAAGATAGACAAAAAAGTATTGAGCTCTTTCAAAACGATGAAAAGGTGAAATACTTTGTTGGTAATCCAACGACAGGGGGCTCGAAATCATAGAATAGGTACAGATAATAAAGTTACGTATATTGATTTAGTTGCAAAAGGAACTGTTGATGAAAAAATTATTTTATCTCTTCGTAATAAAATAGATTTAGCTACCAAAGTTTTAGCTGAGGATTTAAGAAAGTGGTTGATATGATTTGTTTTAATTGCAAGGGTAATGGTTTTATTAGACTTAGCTGGGAGGCTAATGAATCAATTGAACAATGTAAGGTGTGTAAATCAACTGGTAAATTAGATCCTAAAAAACATTATCATCAATCATGGTCTGAAGGTGTGGATAATACAACAAATGCCTTCTATTATGGTCCACCTCTTGACGGCTCGGGCTTTAAAAATTATAAAATTTATGATAGTTCTTAGCCGTGGGGCAATCTATATATTCACTTATATTTCCTCCTGCCCCACATTTTATTGCAAATAAGGTCTAAAAGAGTATAATTCGCAAGCGGAAGGAGGTAACATGTTACCAAATAGTCCCGTAAGGAAAGTACATGAATGTAAAGCGTGTGGTAATGTTGCTGTTAAATTTTGGGATTCGACTTTTGACAGGTCGTACTCCAAAGAAGAGTGGTCCAAAACGATTGCCGAAGGTTTACAGGCACTAAGAAGGATCTTAGCACCTGTACGTGATGACGATCCTAAGTTTTTTTCTGATTAGGAATCAGATTTTTATAATATTCTTCAACCAAAAGTTCTAACTGCTTTGGTCTTGATAGTTTAGTTTTCTTAATAACTTTATCTAATAGCTTCCTAGTATTTATCGTTATTTGTTGTGGCACATGTGTTTGCGATTGCATAGCCATCTTTCTAGTGGTTGTATTTAGTGTCATTTTATTTCTCCTTGTCTGTTCCAATTATCTTCTCCTCTAACTGGCGTTGTATAAACGCCAGTTGCTGGATATATAGTCTCTTCACTGTTTTCTGACCAACCTATTACACCTCGGTATTGATTATCTAAAACATGAAATTTTATCAAATCAATTTTTTTAGGTTTCCAGAATAAATTAAATATAGACCTAATCATGCTACCTCACTGAAGATTGGATCTTCATCCTCCCATCTTTGTGCAAACTTAACTCGATCCTTTTTCAAAGCACCTTTGTTATAGATTGCATCAATACGATGAAGATACTGACCCACAGTTGTGCAATCATACATGGCATCTCTGTTAAGAGATAATCTATGTATAAAAGTCCTAAAGTTAAAACGATGATCATTAAAAACTCTAATCATGGCTTGAACTAATGCACGCCTTTTATAGTTTGGATAATACTCACCAATCTGTAAAATCATTTTTGCACGTTTTTTACCTTGCTCAATAGTCGAAAGTTTGAGATCCCCATTCATGAAAATCTCTCTTAGTTGTTTACGACCACTGTAGCCTTTTGTTTTGCAGAGTAAAAATATTGTACTCCAATGATCAAAACCCCACTTTTCAAAAAAAGATTTATAGGCTTTGTACTCAAAATGACCAGTATCTGCATAACGATTCATCCATTCGGTAAATCCCCAGTTACGTCTGTACCTGTTAATTCTAGTAACCTCATTGATGCCCGCCCCATGGATCACAAAATAAAGAAAAGGAATCTTTAATTGTCTACATGCTTCAAGTCTATGTTGACCATCAACAAGACCATTCTTCTCATTGACATGAGCTGGATTAGGAACCCACCCTTCCTCAATTGATTTTATAAGTTGTTTCACTTGAGTAGAATTTACGTCCCTATTACCTTTGATCTTATGAAACTTATCATAGTCATAGGTTTGTTTAATAGTTCTATCAATCTTCATAAAATAACTCCTATTTATTAAAGATTCTTTTGTATTGCTCTTCAGCAAATTTTTGAGCCTCATGCTCCCAAGGTGCATCGTCATAACTTACGTCTTTAAGATAAACACCTAACTCTTTACCTTCCCATCTAACGTGGGTCTGGTTGTCTGATGACCAAACTCTTAACTGTAATCTGCCTGTAACTTGTTGCGCTACGTGACAAAGTTCATGGGCAAGAGTTTGTAACTGATTAAAAAAAGGTTGTCCATGTCGTAAAGTAATTTTAAACTCTTTAGATGCTTTTGATCCATTAAGTGGGATCGTGCAAGATCCTTGAGTATTTCTTTTCATAGTTGATTTTCTAACATGAACTTTAATCGATAAAGTATTTTGTAGTCTTGTAGAGATACCAAGTCTAGTAAGATAAAGTTGAACCATCTTACCAAACTGATCTTTGTAATATGTACAATCTCCAAAACCTGCGTGAGCAAGTCTTGATAACGATACTGAAACTTTTAATTTTTTATTTTTTCTTTTAGCCATTTTCTTTCTCCTTTATAAAAACCAGTGAATGAAAGCGAACACACTTACAGGAATTCCTAAAGCAACATAAAACCAATCTTCTTTGTTTGCTAATTTTAAATCTTCGATAATCCATTTAATAATTTTCATTTTCTTTCTCCTTTATATATTACATAATATAACTTTTTATTACATTAATGCAATACTTTTTTAATTTACCCTAGTTTTCTGGGGTTTTTTCATCCTTTTTGAAACTGGTTTTTTTCAAAATTTCATCCTTTGTATCACGATCCAGACTATATCTATCTTGGTCTTTGTCTCGTCTAGGATGAACTAAAACACTTTTAAAAGCTAAATGAAAATTTAAAATATAGTCGTTTAACTGTTTTCTAATTTTAAAATATTTATCTTTAAATTTTTTTTCACCCTCTGGATTAGTTCCCCAATGAACTTTTAAGGGATCATACACCTGGTCGGTATACCCAAGCGTATGACTTTTACGTCTTTTTTTTGCTCTGATTCTAAACCAACAATCATCCAACTTATCATGAATAAACTTTTTAACTAAGTCTTCTGCTTGATCTAATCGATCCTCTATTGTTTTATTTTTTTCAGACTCTCTAAAATCTTTTATTGTTTTTCTAGCCTCATCTAATTGATTAGCTAACTTAAAATTTTTAAGCTCTAAAGATCTTAAAATAATATTTAAAACTTTCGCTTGTCTAACGGTAAACGATTCAGAAAAGAAATTTTTTATTTCTGGATGCTTTAACGCTGGTTCACCAATCTCGGTCTCTGTCCCAGTAATATTAATGTGTCTAATCAAATCTTCTGACGCTGGTTCGTCAACATTGCCATAAAAATAATCTGGATCAACAGCATCGCCATCTATCCCCTCTCCAAAGTTTAAAGGTAATATTTTTGTATGTGCTGAGTCATTGAAATAGTTTTCACATTTAGACAATTTTTCTGTGTCAGTATTAATAGAATTTGTATCAGTTGATAAAGGATCAACATAATCCTCATGATCAATGGCATCATAATTCATTTTAGGTTTGTTCTCTTGGTAGATAATATCTACCAAGAACTTTTTAAAAAATATTTTATTATCTCTTATTCTTTTTCTGTCTTCACTATCCATTGTTTAACTCCTTCATTGCTCTTTTTTCTTTCTCAGTAAGCTCTAAATCGTAATTAAAACCTACTTTGCTAACTAAGACATTATGTTTTCTTAAAATTATAGACCAAACATCCTTTTGATTACAATTGTGAAAAGCCTGTAACCATAAATAATTTAATCGATCCCCAATTAATTTTGTAAATAACTTTTGACCATCGTTCGTTTCATAATAATTTAAGTCATCTTCTGGATGATAGTTAATATTTTTATCTAAAAACCAATCGGCTAACTTTTTTACATCACTAAGATCGTTGATATTCTCAACCTCTAAATCTAAAAGATTAGTGATTTTACATCCTCTTCGTTTTCTGTCAGATAGTTTTTTGGTATCTCTTTCTTGAACCCTGTTCCAAACGTCCAAGAATCTTTCCAACCAATGACATTGATCCATTGTCGCTGTCTCATGCATAAGCATTTCGTCAGCACTGCCCAAAGGTTGTAAGTTATTGTTTTCTGGTCTGTCGCCCCAGTTGTTATATATTTTTACTAATGTATTAATCATTGTGATCCTCCTAAAAATTAAAATCGTAAAACTTTACGGGTTCATTATCTAAATGGTACTTATTACCACCAGCATCCTTCCAAGCACCATTCTTGTGCTTGCGAATAAAAAACTTATGATTTTTGTCATTGCTTTCTATTTTCCATTTTTGTTCATGCTGGTTACTAATGTGACCAGCAAAACCACCTTCATGCCAATCTTTTTTCCATGGCAATTGAGTGCAGTCCATCTCTCTGATAACCATTTTTTTGTCGTTGATAACCTCAACCACCTCATATGGTTCACAGTCAGAATATCCGTGCTTATTAGCAAATTTATTTTTTTCCATTATTGTCCTCCTCAAAATTAAACTTTTCTGCGTTTCTTTCTTCAAGATTTTTTGGGTAGCCATATCTGTAAGACACAGATTTTTTCTCGTATGTATCTATCTCAGTAATAACTTTGTTAAAATCCTGTCTGCATTTTGCATATTCATCGTTCTCGACTTTTCCATATGCTTTTCTATTACTGTTCAGCAATCTTATTGTTTGACTTGCTTTGTTGCCATCATCTCCAACAGCATAGCAAACCGCTTCAAATATTTCTGCTTCTGTATAAATTCTTGTCATCTTCTTTCTCCTTAAAAATTAACTAATAATATTGCTACACCGAAAACTAGTGCAGTTGATATGATTGATAAAAATAAAATAAATAACATTACTGACCTACTTTCTGATTTTGAAGAGTGATCGCAATTTCTTGTTTTACTGTTCTGTCATAGTAAAGATCGTTTTCAATTTTATTAGCCACGTTCTGAGCTCTTTTTTCTGTTGCGTAACTTTTAACATCACCAATAACAGTCTCAATAATTTGACCATCAACAACATCTTCTTGAATTAAGAAAACCATCCATCTTCCGTCTGGTCCGTTTCTTTTTACTTTTGTGCTTCTGTAACTCATTTTCTTTCTCCTTTATTTTAATTAAATATAATAAATTAATACATTATATTACATAAGGCGCAATACTTTTCTATTTTATGGCTAATTTCTGCGGTTTTTCGAGGGTACAGGATCCGTCATCTGAGACCATTAATATGCGTATTTTTAATTTTTTTTGTATTTTTGTTGGAGAGCGTTTTATAAAATATCCTGCATGTGTTCCCGTCTTTCTTTTGCTTGTTGATTTTACATCAACCAATAAAATTTCTCCTTTGTCGTTTAATCCTATTAAATCGCATGGCCCTAACTTTGAAATATTATCGAAGACCCAATAACCTAACTTAGTTAAATATTGAATTGCGTGAATGTGGGCAGTAAAACCCTTTTTATGTTTGTGATCCATGAGGCATGTTACGTGTAACATTATTCAAATAGTTTGTATTATTTATTTTGATTCACGTCCCCTGGAACACTTATAAGCATAATTTGGCTCGGCTATCATGTCATTTTGTAAAGTATGTCAAAACAAGTGTGGTAGTGTGAGGATAGCAAATTTGATAGAGTATTCCTAGATTATTTCCTCACATTTGTAGTGTGAGACAAGTGTGAGGATGTGAGTTTTAAAATTAAAAAATGACAGTTTTGTTAGATTTTATTTTAACGTGAGTAGAAATTAATTATAAGTTTTGATATAAATTATGTGTGAAATTATGCTTATAGGAGCAAAAAAATGAAAATAGATGGAAGAAAATCAAGAAAGTTGACGCCAAATCAATTAAGATTTGTACATGAATATTGTTACCATACTTTGACAGGCAAGCAGTCTGCTTCTGAGTCTGCTCGTAAAGCTGGTTACTCTGAAAAAATTGCAAGACGTACAGCGTATGAGTTAACAGATCCAAATAAATATCCATTAGTAGCGGAAGCAATCTATGATTTAAAAAAAGAATTAACTGATAAATATTCTGTTAATATGGACAAGCATTTGGCTAGATTAGATGAACTTGGTAAAAGAGCAGAAGAGGAAAAACATTACTCAGCTGCCATCAATGCTGAAGGATTAAGAGGCAAGGCATCAGGTTTATATGATCCAACAATTAGAATGGAGAGCGCCATTGAAAATTTATCGAGAGAACAACTTGTTGCCAAACTTGATGAGTTACAGCGTAAGGGTGTAGGTGTTAGAGGTGAAGAGGATATCATTGACGTTACACCAGAAAAAGAAAAACCTAAGATGATAGAGGATTAAATATTTTTTCTAATATCTTCTTGTAATACTAATTGATTGCCAGTGTATACCCAACCCTCACCATTAAAACCCCAGAGGCTTATAACTAATATAAATACTTTCATAAGCGTAGTGTTATATTTTTAATTTGATCCATGATTTTACATTAACATGAAAGAGTCTAACTTTGTCAAATTAATAAGGAAACATATGACGATTTATCATTGGTACAGGATTGAAACTACAACTGTATTAGGCTTCCCAGACATGATTGGTATTGCACCACAAATGGATACACTTTTTATTGAATTGAAAGTTGCAAGATCAAGACGAATAAAGTTCAGTCCTCATCAATTTGCTATGTTAAAAAGATTATCTGAACAATCTGGAGGCTGTGCCTATGTCTTAGTATATGATGAACTTGCGAAGCCCCTTCATGGAGCGAGAGAATTGTTGTATGAAGCCGAAAACGTGGCAAATCTGCAAAAAAACATGCAAAACGTACCAATATTAGCGGTTGGATGGGCTAAGATCCAAGAATATTGGGTAAAAAGGCACAAAAAAACGTAGGAAATGCGCCAATTATAACTTACGATAAGTTTTATTATTGTAAGTAACATGAAAAAAGGGCAGAGAACCAGGATAAATTATAAAAAAGCCTAGGGTACCTGTAAAAAATAAAAAAAATGGCAGGATTCTGCGGTTCCTGGCACCCCCTAATTAGCCCATGGTGTCACGCACGTGTCGACCTAGCGCATGTTTTAAATTTTCAGCCAACAATTTTTCATATGAAAAGTTTTTTCTAGGGTATACCCCCTTTTTTTAGTATAAAACGGCTTAGGAGTCCCAATGGAAACCAAAAATAATAAATTTTCAAAGTATTCGGATGAAGAGCTGCGATTGATGTTAGCAATTGCGATGCATGATGATCAATTAAAAGCAAAAAATGATTTCTTACATTTTGTTAAAATGGTTTGGCCAGACTTTATCGATGGATATCATCATAGGATCATGGCAAAAAAGTTTGAAGAAATCGCTCAAGGTAAAACAAAACGATTAATTGTTAATATGCCTCCAAGACACACAAAGTCAGAGTTTGCATCTTATTTGTTTCCTGCTTGGTTAATGGGAAATAAGCCAAAAACAAAAATAATACAGGCAACTCACACCGCTGAACTTTCATACAGGTTTGGTAGAAAAATGAGAAACTTGATGAACGACATGGAGTACAGAAAAATTTTTAAAAATGTAAGTTTAAAACAAGACTCAAAGGCATCGGGTCGTTGGGAAACAAATCATGAAGGAGAATACTTTGGTGCTGGTACTGGCGGTGCTATTACTGGTCGAGGTGCGGATCTATTAATTATAGATGATCCTCATTCAGAGCAAAATATAAATGATACTGCTTTTGATAATGCATACAACTGGTATTTGTCAGGACCAAGACAAAGATTACAGCCAGGAGGTGCAATAGTTATTGTTATGACTAGATGGTCTGAAAGAGATCTTACAGGTAGGTTGATAAAATTAGCAGGAGAAACCAATGCAGATGAATGGGAAGTAATAGAGTTTCCAGCAATACTACCATCTGGAAAACCAATATGGCCTGAATACTGGAAATTAGAAGAATTAGAAAAAATTAAGGCAAACTTACCAATAATGTCTTGGGAAGCGCAATATCAACAACAACCAACTTCTGAGATAGGTGCAATCGTAAAAAGAGAATGGTGGAAGACATGGAAAAAAGATCAAGTTCCTCCACTTTTACATGTCATACAAAGTTATGATACAGCGTTTAGTAAAAAAGAAACGGCTGACTTTAGTGCGATTAGCACATGGGGTATATTCCGTAGTGAGTTTAATAAAGATAATATTATACTTTTAGATTGCATAAAGGATCGTTGGGAGTTTCCTGAACTTAAAAAAGTTGCTTTAGAACAATACAAATATTGGGAGCCTGAAACAATTATTGTTGAAGCAAAAGCAAGTGGACAACCTTTAATTCAAGAACTTAGACAAGTAGGAATTCCAGTTGTAAGTTTTAGCCCATCAAAGGGTAACGATAAGATTTCACGTGTAAACGCAGTAGCTCCACTTTTTGAAAGCGGAGTAGTGTGGGCACCAGAAAAACATTTTGCTGAAGAAATGATTGAAGAATGTGCAGCTTTTCCTTATGGTGAGCATGATGATTTAGTTGATACAATGACACAAGCCCTGATGAGATATCGTCAGGGTAATTTTATATCACTAAATGATGATTATGAGGATCAGCCACGTGAGAAAAAGAAATATGTTTATTACTAATTGAAACCAACAAAACCTAATAAAACAGGAAATGCTACTCAACAAGATAGAGTTATGACAAATCCTAAAACAGCAAAATCAATAATTGAATACTTTAAACCTGAAGGAAAAATATTAGAACCATGCAAAGGTGAGGGTGCTTTTTACGATCAATTAAATGGTGATAAAGACTGGTGCGAAATAGATTTAGGTAGAGATTTCTTTAAATATGATAAAAAAGTAGATTGGATAATAACAAATCCTCCATACAGTATTTATGATCAATTCTTAGAAAAGGCCATGAGCATATCTAATAATATTGTTTTTTTCGTGCCATTTTCAAAACTATTTAAATCAAAGTCTAATGATTTAATGGTTAAAAATTATGGTGATATTAAAGAATTAATAAATATGGGCACAGGCTCACAACATGGATTTAAAATGGGTTTTATAGTTGGTTGTATTTATTTTAAAAAAAATTATGTAGGGGATATAAAATATACCAGAATGTATTAATGCCATTTC
>LULP01000245.1_pt1 | contig 14290 bp, 14 predicted proteins | sample 728111 | NCBI WGS metagenome assembly LULP01 (sample SAMN03860286, study PRJNA289734) | marine metagenome | biome: seawater column; feature: ocean; material: water; isolation source: Red Sea water column Station 149 - depth 25m | place: Saudi Arabia: Red Sea | collected 2011-10-15 | depth 25 m
AATCAATACATATTTAGAGTTATTCAAGATTACATTTTGAAAAATCCTAAAATTACTTTAGAAGAATTTCCAAAAAAAGTAATTCAAAGATCAGATACTGCAGTGTCAGATGGTAAAAGAAAAAATGATTTTGAAATATGGAAAACATATGATGAGGCTATTGATTTGCATATGAAAAAGGGCAGTAAAAGATATTTTGTTACCAAAAGGGGAGGAAATTATCTTAAGGACAAGGATATGGTCCTTAAGTTAAGTGATGCAGAGATATGTATAAGTAATCAATGGGGTATAGATAACATGAAAGGTTTTATAGATTTAATGAAATCTAAAAATATTAGAACTGAATAATGATTACAAAGGATGAGTATCTATTAAGAAATTTCTCAAAAATAACTCATAAAAAATGGGAGTTATTTGTAATTACAAGAGTACTTCACCTCTTGAATGATCCTGAAATTGAGTATATCTGCCAACAATATGTCAATCCTCCTAACTCCAGTAAGTACTATCTTACCGATCTATGTTTTCCATCATTAAAGATTTATTATGAAATCGATGAGGGCCAGCATGCATCAAGTATGCACATTGAAGATGATAAATTAAGACAAAGAGAAATACTCGATGCAACTGATTGGGAGGAGTACAGAATAAGAGTTTATGATAAAAATAATCCCTCAAAAGGAAGAAATTTGGATGAAGTAATTAGGGAAGTGGATGAGTTTGTAGGATATTTAAAAATAAGAAAAAAAGAATTTGAACTAAAATTAGGAAAAAAAATAAAGTGGGATTACGAGAATAAGTTTTCTCCTAATCCTCATATCGAAAAAAATAGTATTGATGTAAGAGACAATGTTGTGTTTTTATATCATAGAGACGCTTTGAGGCTTTTTGGATACAATGGCAAACATTATCAAAGAGGGGTATGGGAAATAAAAGATAAAAAGACTTTAGTGTGGTTTCCAAAATTATATGAAAATGGACATTGGAAAAATAAGCTAACAAATAACTCTGCTGAAATTGTTCAAGAACAATATGTTGATAACAGATTAATTAAAACAAAGTTGCCAAGTGATGATAATCGAATTGTTTTTGCTCATTATAAGAATGTCCTAGGTCAGACTGTTTATAAATTTTATGGTTTATATGAGGTGGATTGGAAAAAAACTAATAACTACACTCATGTATTTAGAAGAATATCAAAGTCATTAGTTTTAAGTGAATATAAATAAATGGCATTAACATATTCAAGTATGTTAGAACTTCAAACTGAATTGATTGAATTTGATTTGTTGAATTCACTCACTGGGAAAGCTTTTGCTTCGAATTTGCTTGATGATACAAAACCTTCTTTGATTATGTTTATATGTAACCATTGTCCCTATGTTATTCACTATCATGAGCAAATTAAAATACTAGCTTCAGAATATGCTGATGCTATTAATCTCGTTGCTATAAGCTCAAATGATGTTGTTAATTATCCTGAAGATAGCCCTGAAAAAATGAAAAAGCTTTGGAGCAGATTGGGATTAAAGTTTCCATATTTATTTGATGAGTCTCAAGAGGTAGCGAAAAAGTATAAAGCTGAATGTACTCCAGAGTTTTACCTCTTCAACCTTGATAAAAAACTTGTTTACAGAGGCAGAATGGACGATTCTTCTCCTGGATCAAATATTGATCCATCTGGAAGAGATTTAAGGTTAGCAATTGATAACTTGATCAATAATAAAAAGATTTCAGAGGAGCAATACCCATCTATGGGATGCAATATTAAATGGAAAACTAGTTAGATTTGAAGTTTCTTCTCCTTCTACTTCCATGTTTTAAATAAACTCGTTTAGCTTCATTTTTAAATTCTATGCTTTTTCTTATACCCCATATTTGATCTCTGGCAAATTTTGCTGAAGTTTTAAGATCAACCATCTTGTCAAAATATATTCCTTTTAGATCAGCCTCATGAATTAATTTTGGATTAATATCATTAAGGCCTGTTAATAAATTTTTAGTCCATTCTGCATTAGGATCTTGATCCATGCTTTGTTTAGGAATGGAATAAATCCTAGGTAGATTTATGCCTGTTACTCCACTCTGCATTTGTACCTGACTTATATGAATACCAGGTTCATAATCTGTGAAGAGTTTTGCTAAAAGAGGAGAGGTTTCTTGCCACGGTTGCCAAAGATTATATGAAGCAAATGACATAATCATTGCTCTCATACGAAAGTTAATCCACCCATTAGCATTTAAGAATTTCATACAGGCATCTAAAAAGGGGAAACCAGTCTCTCCAGTAATCCATTTTTCTATTTTTTCTTTATCATGCTTCGTTCTTAGAGAGTCACACATTCTATGCATAGAAAAAAATTCAAGTTCAGGTTCTGTGTGTAATTTTTGAACAAAGTGACAATGCCAATACAATCTTTTTTTAAAAGAATAAAGATCTTTTTTGTTTTCAAGTTGTGGCATTAATTCATTTAATTTTTGATATACCTGCCTTATTGAGATCGAACCATAAGTAAAATGTGGTGACAGTCTTGAGCAACTTTCTTCAGATTGAATTGGACTCGACATTTTTACTCTGTAGTCTTCACATCTATCCATTAAAAAAGTATCTAATAGTTGATTTGCTATTGAGGTGCCCCCTTTTTGGATGTTTTCCAATCCTTTGAAGTTCTTTGAAACTTTATCTTTAAAGTAATTAAATTTATTTAAATTTATCTCATTATTAGTATTTCCTCTCTTTGGAGTACCTAATAAATCAGCATGCATTATTTGATTCCAATTTTTTGACCATGAGTCTCTATCAAAGTTATTTAGCTGCAATCCAAAGTCATCATATACTCTGAGCCTTTTTCCAAAATAATTTTTAAAATTTTCAAAACCAGTTCTGAAGTAACCAATGTCTGTACAATGATTCATATGAATACGATAATCGCTGAAATTTTCTTTTATCCAGATCTTTAACATCTCAAAAGACCCTTCAAAAATATTGATTTCCGAATTTATTTTTTTAAGATCTTGGTCTAACTCATTTAAGCAATCTGTTGCAAATTTGAGCTGTCTTGATGATTTTCCGTTGCCTTCCCAATATTTTTCATCATAAAGGTATATAACTATGTAATTCGACCTTAAAGATCCATAAAATAGGGCTGCATTATCATGCAGTCTTAGATTTCTATTTAAAACAATAATATCGATCATTTTTATGAAGCTATTGAGGGAAAATATCCCTGATTTATATTTTTTCGTTTAAGTCTGTTTTATAAGTCTCTGTAAGAGACATAACTGACAACAACGTCAAAATTGAAGCAATTGCTATATAAACAGATACCCAAAAAATATCAAAATCTGTCCAAAGCTTTGCTGCAATGGTTGGAGCAAATGCTCCACCTGCAATTGCGCCGAGCTGATAACCAAGAGTGGCTCCTGAATATCTAACTTCAGTTGAGAATAATTCTGTAAAAAATGCCGCTTGAGGTCCATACATCATTGCTAAAAATGATAAACCAAAAGTTACAGCTAGCACTATTAACCAAAAGTTACCTGTATCAACCAAAGGAAAAATTGCAAATGCCCAAATTGCTGTCAAGATAGCGCCTGTCATGAATATGCCTTTTCTTCCATTTCTATCTGAATATGAAGAAAACATAAATTGTACTGGTACCATTATTGCTGATCCAATCAAGACTGCAGAGAGCATATCGTCTCTGGACATATCAGCACTTGTTACACCATAAGCCAAAAGAAATGCCACTAAAATATAAAAGGTTACTTGTATTGATAAGAATGCTCCTGCAGCTAAAGCAATTCTTTTAGGGTACTTAATCAAGGCCTCAAGGACAGGAGATTTTTTTATTTCTCGATTTTCATTAGAGCCAATTGATTTCTGATGATTTTGAAGTTCTCTAAAAGCTTTTGTATCCTCCATAGTCAATTGAATATACATACTTATACCAATCAATATTGCACTTGCTAAGAAGGGTATTCTCCATCCCCATGACATAAAAGCTTCATCAGGTAGAAGGGCGCTTGTTGCTATAAATGCAAGATTTGCAAGAATGACGCCAATAGGCGCCCCTGCTTGAGCAAACGCACCGTAGTAACCTCTTTTATTTGATGGAGCACTCTCAGTAACCAACAACATTGCACCACCCCATTGACCACCAATTGCAAGACCTTGGGCAAAACGAAGAGTTGTTAATAGTATTGGCGCTGTTACTCCAATCATTGCATATGTTGGGAGCAGTCCAATAAGTGTCGAGGCTATTCCCATTAACATAAGAGCAGCAACCAGAGTTTTCTTTCTTCCGACCTTATCACCGTAGTGACCAAAAATAATTCCACCAATCGGTCTAGCAATAAAACCTGCCGCAAAAGTTAACAAAGAAAGAATAAGTGCTGTTGACTCGGGTATTTCGCCAAAGAATGCTGTTGGAAAAACAAGTGCTGCGGCAGCACCATATAGAAAAAAGTCATACCATTCTATGCTTGTTCCTGCTAAAGATGTTAAAGCAACTTTTCGCATAGACGATTCTTTATTTAAAGATATAGATTCTTGCATGTATCTAGATTAAATGTATGCGCTTGAAGAGGTCATAACTTTAGCTGTGACTTCCATAAATTTTTTTGTTGGTGACTCTAATTCTTCAGCTCCAGATTCGTTTGCTTGTCCTGCATGTAAATCTTCATCAGCTTGCATGGTTTTGAGAATCTCAATTGTCTCTTTATCTTTTTCAGATATTTTATCCAAATGTTTTTGAAGGTGAATAACAACTTGCTTTTCGGTTTCTTCAACAAAACCAAGACTAGTTTTTTCTCCCATGGCACCAAAAACAGCACCAATTGCGAATGACCCTGCATACCAAATAGGATTTAGTATTGAGCTTTTGCCGCCTAATTCGTCAAGTCTTCTTTTGCACCATACAAGATGATCAGTTTCTTCCTCACCCGCATGTATTAAATGTTTTTTAATTTCTGGATCTTTACAAACGAAAGCCTGCCCTCTGTATAAGGCTTGGGCTGCAACTTCACCAGCATGATTTATGCGCATCATTTGAATAGAGAGATCTTTTTCTTTTTTTGATAACTCCTCAGAGTTTTTTTCAATTGGTTCAGGTGGATATTTCCTATCAGTTCCAGTTTTTTTATCTGCAAGTGTTCTTAAGGCGATATCTAGTTCATTAACTATATTATTTAAAATACTCATTTTATTCCTTTATAACCTATATCTTTTCTACAAAATGCGCCTTCAAAATTGATTTTGTCGACGAGATTATATGCTTTCTTTTGTGCATCTTTCAAATCAGTGCCAAGTGCAGTCGCGCAAAAAACTCTTCCTCCACTTGTAACAACTTTATCATCTTGGATTTTTGTTCCTGCATGAAAAAGCTTTACGTCAGAGTCGTCATAATCTTGAATTGATACTTCTTTATTTGATTCATATGCTTCAGGATAGCCATTAGATGCAATTACTACTCCACAAGAATGTTTATTAGTCCAATCAATAGTGTGTGAATCCAATTCATCCTTAAGAGCTGACAAACAAAGTTGGACTAAGCTAGATTTGAGCCTAATCATAATTGGTTGAGTTTCAGGATCACCAAATCGACAATTAAATTCAAGCACTTTCACTTCATTATCTTTAATCATCAAGCCTGCATAAAGAAATCCAAGATATGGATGACCTTCTTCAATAAGCCCATTTACAGTCGGGTACATAACTTCATCCATAATTTTTTTGTTAAGTTCTTGAGTGACTATTGGGGCAGGAGAATATGCGCCCATTCCACCAGTATTAAGTCCAATGTCGCCTTCTCCAACAGGCTTATGATCTTGGCTGGTAACCAAGGGTAAAACCTTATCTTTACTCACTACAGCTATAAAAGATGCTTCTTCACCTTCAAGAAAATCTTCAATTACAACTCTATTACCAGCTCTACCAAAAGCTTTTTCTTTAAACATACTTTTTAGTGCCTTCTCAGCTTGGGTCTGGTCATCACAAATAATAACTCCTTTACCAGAAGCTAGACCATCAGCCTTGACCACGGTTGGATAGTCAATCTTTTTTAAATGATCAACAGCATCGTAAAAATTACTGAAGGAGGCATATTGTGCTGTTGGTATTCCGTGTTTTATGAAGAAATTCTTAGAAAATGTTTTTGACCCTTCAAGTTGAGCTGCATATTTTGATGGACCAAATGCATTAATGCCATTATTTTGTAAATAATCTGCAAGACCATTAACTAATGGTTGTTCTGGACCAATAATGACAAGTTCTATATCTTTCTTGATACAAAAGTCTTTTACAGAATCAAATTTATCAATATTCAGGGGAACATTTGAGATTTTTTCTTCCATTGCTGTACCTGCGTTTCCAGGTGCTACAAAAACCTGTTCAACACTTATATCCTGAGCAGACTTCCATGCTAATGCATGTTCTCTTCCTCCTGATCCAATTACAAGTACTTTCATTAGTGTCTAAAATGTCTTATTCCAGTGAACATCATTGCAATATTGTGTTCATCTGCAGCTTCAATAACTTCTTCATCCTTTATGGATCCGCCAGGCTGAATAATCGATGTAATACCACTCGATGCCGCCTTATCAATACCATCTCTAAAAGGAAAAAATGCGTCAGATGCCATAGATGCACTTGAAACATCTAGCCCTTCTTCCTTTGCTTTTAAATTTGCAATTTCTGCACTAATGACCCTGCTCATTTGTCCAGCTCCGATACCTATAGTCTGTTTATTTTTCACGTAAACTATAGCATTACTTTTTACAAATTTTGCAACTTTCCAAGCAAATAACAAATCATTTATTTCCTCTTCACTTGGCTTTCTTTTTGTAACACATTTAAGATCACCCATTTCAATACTTTTAAGGTCATCGTCTTGGATTAAAATACCTCCTGATACCTTTTTTATAATTCCTGGATATTTATTTTCTATATCAATATCAGCTTTCAAAACTCTAATATTTTTTTTATTTGAAAGTTCTTTTAAAGCTTGATCTTCAAAATCAGGCGCAATAATTAATTCAACAAATTGCCTGCTGTTTATTTCTTTTGCAGTTTTATGATCGAGCTTGCTATTAAAAGCTATAATGCCACCAAAAGCAGAAGTGGGATCAGTCTTATAAGCTAAGTCATATGACTCATATACATTACTACCTTCAGCAACACCACATGGATTTGCGTGTTTTACAATTACGCAAGCAGAGTTATTAAACTCTTTGACACACTCCCATGCCGCATCCGCATCAACGATATTGTTGTATGAAAGTTCTTTGCCTTGAAGAATTTCTGCGTTAGCAATATTTTTTTGTTTCATGCCAGCAAATGTAAGCAGTGTTGCAGATTGATGAGGATTTTCCCCATATCTTAGCTGAGTGATTTTTTCAAAATTGTAATTTGGTATTAGTGAATTATCTTCACCCTTTAAATACTCAGAAATAGAACGATTATACTCAGCCATTAAAGCAAATACCTTTTGAGATAAAATTTTTCTAGTTTCAAAACTTATACCTCCATCATTTTTCCACTCTTCTATAAGCTTCTTGTAATCATTAGGATTTGACACGACAACTACATCTTTAAAGTTTTTTGCAGCGGCCCTAATCATAGTAGGACCTCCGATATCAATCTTTTCAATTGCTTCTTCAAAGGAACATTCTGAAGCAATTGTTTCCTGAAATGGATATAGATTCACAACAACTAAATCAATTGGCTCATAATTTTTTTCTTTTAGAATTTCCATATCAGAATCTCGTCTAGCAAGAATACCTGCATGAATTTTAGGATGAAGTGTTTTAACTCTTCCATCCATCATTTCTTCAAAACCAGTAAATTCAGAAACCTCTATTACCTCATTAGTAATATTTTTTATTTGACTGTAAGTGCCGCCAGTTGAAAGAATTTTTACGTTCTCTGAGATAAGAAAATTTACTAATTCTTCTAAGTTAGACTTGTCAGACAAGCTAATTAGGGCAGTCTTGGGCGATACAAAACTCATTTCAAAATATTATATTTTTTTAATTTTGTTCTTAATGTTGTTCTATTAAGACCAAGAATTCTTGCAGCTTTAGATTGATTATTATTAGAAAATTTCATGACAGCATTTATTAATGGTGGTTCTATTTCATTTAAAACAAGTTGATAAACATTTATAGGAGTATTTTTTTGATCCAACTGATTGAAATATCTATTCATAGCTTTCCTTACCTCGTCTTTTAAAGGCTTTTTGGAATAACTATCGAAAGATTTTTTTTTACTGTTCAAATTAAAAACGAAAACTTAAAGAAGTATTAAGTTTACATTTGTTTAAAAATTGCTCAATACTTTTTAGAGATTTATATGAGTTTTTTTATCATTCCCAATTTGAAAGGATACGACCTTTCCTTTTTCTAAAAAAATCTTTGTAATAGATGTATTATCAGGGTAAAAGTAAAAAATTGAATTTGATTTGATCAAGTTACTAACAATAGAATTTATAACCATAAAATGTGAAAAAATTACGGTATTTTTTTCAGCTGTTAGGACCTTATCAAAGATTGCCTTTTCCCAATCTATAATTTTTTGCGGTAGCTCTTTTTTATCCATCTTTATAATATCCTCAAGCCATTTTTGTTTTTTACTATTTTCTATATCACTCGAAGGAATTTCGTTAAAAGTTTTATCGATAAATATTTTTTTATTAAATTTAGCTGCAAGTGGCTTAGATGTATCTATAGCTCTTTTTCTTGGGCTTGAGATAAATTCATAATTTTCAAGATTTTGAAGATCTTTGTTAGTGAGCAGTGCCTTAGCCTCATTCTGACCCTTTATGCTGAGACCAGGGTCCTCATGAGATACCCATGAGCTCGCTGCTTCTCCATGACGAATAAATATTAGGGTAATCTGTGACATTTATCTAAAAGCTATAGCTATAATAATCAAGTGAGAATTCATAGAGTATATTGTAAGTCTTTATCAGGACCTAATAAGAAATTTAAGTTGGATGAACCCCAATCTCATCACCTAATAAAAGCATTAAGAATTAAACAAAATGATATTGTTGAAGTTTTTGATGGAATAGGAGGTGTTGCAAAGTGTGAAGTCTCAGAGCTATCAAAAAAAAATTGTACTTTAGTAAGATTAGAAGACGTTTTAAGTGATGATGAGGAATCTAATTTAATCAGTGCAATAATTCCTGTAATTAAAAGAAGTAATTTTAATTTTATGCTACAAAAAATGTCTGAAATTGGAGTTAATAATTTCTTGATATATAGACCTGAAAAAATCGATCAAAGCGTTGCTAAAAAAGATTTATATAAATTTGTTGAAAAATCTCAAGAAATTGTAATCAGTGTTTGCAAACAATGTGGAAATAATCATTTGCCAACTCTTGAAACTTATTCAGATATCAAAAGTGCTGTTTATGCAGCAGACCAGAATAGCAAAATGTTTGTGTTTGATACTGATGCATCCGATTATTTTGATGCTAAAGAAATTAATAAAGATGATAATGTAACAATAATTTCTGGACCAGAATCAGGATTTTCACAACAAGAACTAAATTTTTTATTAAAAAATAAGATTATGAATAGGTATTTAGGAAAAAATATCTTGAGATCTGAAACTGCGCCAGTAGTTGTTGCAGCAATAATCCGTAACCATTTTGGTAAAATTACCTAATGAATAAAAAAGTTTTATTTATTACTGATACGCTCGAAGAGTTAGATCTTAAAAAAGATACTTCCATTTTAATGATGGAAGAATCCATAAAACTTGGCTTTGATGTCTATCAATGTCTGGTTGAAGATCTTTATGCTGAAAATAATGAAGTTATTGTTTTTGCAAAAAAAATAACCACAGTTAGCACTTCTGAAATTAAGTTTGAGGATTCCTCTACACATTCAATAAAAACTTTTGAATATTCTTTCATGAGAAAAGATCCTCCCGTTGATGAAGATTATATAAATGCACTTCATTTATTAGGTTTAGCACAGGCAATGGGAACTAAGGTTTTTAATAATCCTGTTTCTATAAAGGAAATTAATGAAAAAGTATTTGCGATTCACTTTGCAAAATATATTCCTGAGACCCTAATATCGAGCAAAATAGATAAGATAAAGAGTTTTATAAAAGATAAGAAAGAGATTGTTGTTAAACCTCTTGATGGGATGGGAGGTAAATCAATTTATAAAATGGATAAAATTCAGGACTCTGAAATTGAGACTTTGTTAAAAATGACAAATAATGAAAGTACTCAAATCATCACTCAGGAATTTATAGAAGACATCTATGAGGGCGATTTCCGAATATTAATAATCCATGGCAAACCATTCAAAAAAACGTTAGCAAGAATTCCTCAAGGTGATAGCTTTAAAGGTAATTTAGCAGCAGGTGGTAAGGGAGTGGTTAAAGATATTTCAGATTTTCAATTTGAGATGGCATCTGAAATCGGTGATTTCCTTATACAAAAAGATATTAATTTTGCTGGCATAGATGTGATTGGAAATTTTCTTACTGAAATCAACGTAACTAGTCCTACTTGCGCTAGACAAATTCTAGATCAGTCTGGAGAAAATCCAATTCAAGAATATTTTGAAAAACTATGACCGCAATAAATTCAAATCAAAAAATTAGCAAGAGATCTTTAACTTTTAATAAATCATTTTTAATATCTATATTTGTTCATATAATCTTAATCTTAGGAATAACACTTACCACCTATTATCAATTACCAATCTTTAAAGATTCTCCAATAATCAATGTCAAATTTGCTAATTCCAATGAAGATTTTTTTGAGTCTTTTGCTGAAAACAAAGAGACCAAGTTATTAGATGATGTTATCGAAGGAAACGCTTTTACAGATTCTCAAAAGGGAACTTTTCAAACATATAAAGTAAAAAAACTTATGGCCAATTCAAAAGTTAATACTGAAGAGGCTGTTTATTTAAATCTTTGGCAAAGAAGAATTGAATCTATAGGAGATAAAATAATCTCAGGTAATCAAAATTCATTTGAGGGCACTGTGCAAATTATGGCGACAATTGATACAAAGGGTAATTTGATTAGATCTGATATATTAATATCATCAGGAGATAAAACGATTGATACTATGGCAATTAAAATTTTAAATGACTCTGCACCCTTTGCACCATTCAATGAAGCTATGAAAAATGAATATAACTTTATTGAGATCGTTAGAGATTGGAATTTCTCAAGTTTTTAAATCATGCATATAGTTGCTTTCGATTATGGAACAAAAAAAATTGGTGTAGCAGTTGGTCAAACAGAGACATGCACGTCATCTCCGCTTCAGATAATATATAACGATCATGACAAAACTAATTGGAATGAGATAAGTATTCTCATTGATGAATGGAATCCAGAATTAATTCTTGTTGGGAAACCTTTAAATATGGACGGTACTGAAAGTGAAATTATGAATAAAGTTGACAAGTTTTTAACAAAACTAAAAAAAATTTCGAATGCGCGTTGTGAATATATTGATGAAAGACTAACTACTTTTGAGGCTAGAGAAATTCTTGGTGAAAATAAAGTTGAAGAGGTTGATGCACATGCTGCAAAAATTTTAATAGATAGCTGGTTTGATAGGAGCACCTAATTTTGGCTATTTCATCCGCATTTATAGACAGACTACTTGGTAACGTAAATATTATTGATGTTATTGGTAGACGGATTACCCTTGAAAGAAGAGGCGGAGCTTATTGGGCTAAATGTCCATTTCATGGATCTGGTGAAGAAAGGACGGCATCATTTAAAGTTTATGATCAAACTGGTACTTATCATTGTTTTAGTTGTAAAGAATCAGGAAATGCAATTCATTTTGTAAGAAAATTTGATGGTTTAGATTTTACAGAAGCTGTTGAGTTATTGGCTTCTCAAGTTGGCATGGAGGTACCAAAGTATGAGGCTAAAATTGATACCTCTAACGCATCAGAAATTAATAGGAGTGCACTACAGGTTTTTTTTGATCAACTAAAATCTGACAAAGGGAAAAAAGCTGTCAATTACCTCAAGGAGAGAGGTATCTCAGGAGAAATTGCTAAGATCTTTTCAATTGGCTATGCGACAAGTTCAAAACCAACTTTGCATGAAAAACTATCTTCTAAATTCGAAGAAATTGACCTTGAAGAGTCTGGTCTTTTTGGAAAAAATGATAATGGAGACTTTTACGATAGATTCAGAGACAGGGTTATGTTTCCAATTAGAAATATTAAAGGCGAATGTATAGCTTTTGGAGGAAGATTGCTTGAGGATAAGAAAGACCAAGCTAAATACTTGAATTCTCCAGAAACTAAGACATATAAAAAGAAATATGAGCTTTATGGCCTATATGAGTCTCGAGAAATTAATAAAAGACCAGATTCCCTATTTCTTGTTGAAGGTTATATGGATGTAATAGGATTGTTCCAAAGCGGTATTAAAAACGCTGTAGCTTCTTCAGGTACTGCATTTACCCAAGAGCAGTTTAGAAAAATCTTAAATTATACCAATACACTTTACATAGTTTTTGATGGCGATGAAGCAGGTCAAAAGGCCTCGTGGCGTGCTGTAGAAAATGCCTTACCCTTGATAAGAGAGGATACTAGAATTAATTTTATTTTTCTTGAGTCTGGTGAAGATCCTGATAGTTATGTCAGAAAGAATGGAAAAGAAGCCTTTTTAAATTTAGCTAAAAATTCTATGACCTTTTCAGATTACTTTTTAGAAACAATTAAAAATCAAGACGATTTATCGTCGATTGAATGAAATTTCAAATATATGCGATCTAGATTTTGCAAAACTTATAAAGGGTAAAAAAAAGAATATTGTTCCGGCAACTATTAAAGAGCAGAATACGGAAACAAAATCTTCAAGTGTATTGAGAAAATCTATATTAAATATATTTATGTCTCTCATTCAACATCCTAAGCTTGCAAGTAGTGGAGAGTTTAATCAAATAAGATCTAATTCTAGATTCTCTTTTTTAAATGAGGTTAAGGACATTTACATTCAAAATCATGATATATCTGCATCAGTCTTAATGGAAAAAATAAGTAATGACAAAATTAAAAATATTTTTGGTGAAGCACTGGTTTCTGAAATACAACTTTCTGAGTCTGATGCTAGTTCAATGTTAAAAGATTGCATTGATTTTATATCTCAAAACGAATCAGAAAGAGAGGAAGTATTAAAAGATAAATACAGCATGCAAGAACTTTCATCCGCTGAAAAAAGGGAATTACAACAAATTATTCTAAAAAAAGATAGAATGTCGCAGGAAGAAGCTGCTTTAATAAAAAATTTAAGCTCCAAATAGATTGATATATAATACTTTGCCCTTAAATAAAGCAGATAGAACAGAGGAACAACTAATAAGTGGATAAACTAAATCAAAAAGGTTCAAGAATAGCTGAGCTTATCGAAAAAGGTCGGGAGCAGGGCTATCTTACCTATTCTGATGTAAACGATCATCTTCCAGACGATATTTCTGATCCTGATCAGGTTGATGAAATAATCGGTATGATAAATGATCTTGGACTTCAGGTTCATGAAACTGCACCTGATGCTGATACCCTTATGTTGGCAGAGTCGGAAAACTCTGATGATATTGCGCTTGAACAAGCTGCTGAAGCACTTGCGGCAGTTGAAAATGAAACTGGTAGAACTACAGATCCTGTAAGAATGTATATGCGTGAGATGGGAACAGTAGATCTTCTAACGAGAGAAGGCGAGATTGAGATAGCCAAAAGGATCGAAGAGGGAATGAGAGATCTACTTAATGCAAGTGTGCTTTATCCAAAAACAGTTGAATATGTTCTACATTATTTTCAACTTGTAAAAGATGGTGAAAAGAAAATAAATGATTTCTTGACTGGGTTTTTAGAAGAAATGGAAGAAGTTCCATCAGCGGGTCCTGGTAGCCAAAGAGCAAAAGAGGAGGCAGAAGCTGCTGAATCATCTGATGAAGAAACGTCATCTGGTCCAGACATGAAAGAAGTTCAGAGAAGGATGACGAATCTGAAAAAACAATTTAACAAAACTACTAAAGTAATAGAAAAGAAAGGACGTCATTCAAAAGAAGCAAACGCAGAGTTTAAAAAACTTGGAGATATTTTTCAATTCTTAAAATTTAGTCCAAGAATGTTTGAAGATATAGCTGCAATAGCTAGACATGGTTTAAATAGCTTAAGAGAAAAAGAAAAATTTATTCAAACACAGTTGGTAAAAAATGCTCGCATACCGCGTAAAGACTTTCTTGAAATGTATCCTGAAAACTTAACTAAAGTTAGATGGGTAGAC
>LULP01000564.1_pt1 | contig 14059 bp, 17 predicted proteins | sample 728111 | NCBI WGS metagenome assembly LULP01 (sample SAMN03860286, study PRJNA289734) | marine metagenome | biome: seawater column; feature: ocean; material: water; isolation source: Red Sea water column Station 149 - depth 25m | place: Saudi Arabia: Red Sea | collected 2011-10-15 | depth 25 m
CGTCATTATAGTCTTGACATTAATTGACAATAATAGATGGGCGATAAAAATGAATAATAATAAGAGGTTTTTTACCGCCCTTACAGTAAGTTATGTTTGGGTAGGTCTTACTGTAAAACTAATCTCTATCAAATAATACAATAAACAAAGCTGGTAATACCATTATTGCCACAAAAAACCAAAAGAAGAATTGTAGGCCTTCAATCATATTGGACTATCCTGGCTATGATCTTCGTCATAAAAGTTTATTAAATCGCCGTGTGGATCATAACACTCCATACCGACATTAATTTTATAACGCTTACTGTATGCATCTACTAAAGATGTGTTTTTTTTCTTTTCGTAATCGTCAAGTGCTTGATCAAATGATAATCTCATCATGCTATATAAATTATTTGTTTTACTCATATTATCTCCATATTGTTATGTAATTAATTAATTTTACAGAATGTATTGTAATATGTCTATACTTTGTTTATACTTATACAATATTTTGACGGAGGTAATTATGTCAATAGATACAAACAGTATGGTTAGTGTACTAAAAAACATAGTTTTAGACACTAAAAAAATAAACCACGAACAGATACAGCAACAAGACGCTATTAATTACATCATTCAAGATGTAAAGGTGGCTATAAAAGACTTGTTGACTGAGGTTGATAAGATTGAAAAAACAATAAATCGTATTACAGATAAATGGGAGAGATTATGAGCAAATCAAAAAAAGAACTAGCACACGATCAATTTTTTTATGATCTTTGTGATGCAACTGAAAACGCCGCTATGGAAGGTCTTGATATACCACATTTGGTATTTGTAGCAATACAATACTTTACTCAGTTAGCATTAGATTGTGCACCTAATAACAAAGAGGCAAAACAACTTGTAAAAGAAGCCATGAACAGTGTTAAAAAGGATATATCATGATAGATAACCCACCACTACCAGATTCGCTAAAAAGTCATCAGCATGTAGCTATTGGAGATACTATGTATTTTCCTGATATGGATAACGCATATTATCATCAATCACCAGGCGTGTCTTCATCTGTCTTAAGGAGATTTAGACAATCGCAGTTACATGCTATGCAAGAGGTGGTAGAGCCTACACCTGCTATGCAGTTTGGTTCTGCCGCCCACTCTCTTATTGTAGAGGGCGAGAACGCATTTAATAACGAAGTTGCAGTTATATCTGGATCTCCGTACACAAATGCAAATAAACAACTAAAACGTGATTACGAAGATAGAGGTATGTTAGTGATTACACAAGAAAAAAGGGACATCTTGTTTCAGATGAAGGATAACCTTATTGAAGAAGCAAGAAAGTTCCTTGACGTTGATCAGGGCGAGTATCCTGGAGTTTTTACCAAGCCATACGAAAACTCCTTGTACTGGTGGGAGCAAGATGTACTCCTCAAGCTAAGGTCTGATGTTATCAGACACCCAGTAGTGCAACCGTATTCAGATGAATCTATTGTAGTTATTGATTATAAAACTACAAGTGATTGCTCCGTATCTGGATTTACTCGCTCTATCAGGCGTTATCAATATGACTTACAGGCCGCTTTTTATAGAAGAGGTTATCAGAAAGCTGGTTTTAAAGTAGAAGACTTCTTGTTTGTTGCACAAGAATCAAAGCATCCCTTTGCAACAAAAATATTCAAAATGAATGATGAGGATATGGATAGGGGATGGGAACAACTAGAAAAAACGCTTGGAGATTATAAGGCCGTCAGGGACGGGGAAAGACCTACGATCTATAACACTCCAAGCATAGTTGAGGTTATGTTGGGTTATGAGTTTGAGTAAGGAGAAACAAAATGAACAAAGCTAAATTAGTAGAACTTGCAGATGAAGTATTAACTGATATTGATATCGATATGAAAACTGTTTTAAGAAAAGAATTAGAAAAACAATTATGTGAAAGGCTTTCTTGGAGATTTAGAAGAGCTATTGCACATCTTGAAGCAACACATTCTGATATTTGTGAAAAAGAATATCACTCTGTTAAACCAATACTTGATGATTGTATAGATAAATTACTTGGAGAAACAGAATGACAGATAATGTAAACCACCCCCCACACTACAAAAAAGGCTCTATTGAGTGTATAGACGCAATAGAGTCAGCTTTAACTTTTGAACAGTTTATTGGCTACTGCAAAGCGGCAGCTATTAAATATATCTGGAGAGCAGATCATAAAGATGCAAACATCCAGGACTTAGATAAAGCTATCTGGTATCTTACAAGGGCTCGTAACAAATTAGAGGATAGATAATGGACATGAGTTTTTATGCTGTAGTCGGTATATTATTGTTTATGCTTTACGCTTTTATTGAAAACAGATGACAGATTTTGACATGATAAAATATTTATATGCTTGTTTAGAGAATGAAAAATCTAAACTTGATCATCTATTAAATGCCGCAGATAGTGTTAATTATGATAGAAACAACCCAATAATTAAAAGACAAAAAAAAGTTGTGTTGGATTTAGTTACAAAAATTAGAGAGACAAAGGAAAAGAATGGGGACGTTTGAAGACGTACATAAATGCGTTATCTGTAAAGGCGATATTGAAATAAGAAGAAATGTAAACGGTATAGCCTATTGGAATCGTGGTCATAATGCCTGGCCAGTCGCTAAAGGTTATTGTTGTCAAAAATGTGAAGATAAAAAGGTTATACCTAGACGTAAATTAGAACTTTTACTAAACCAAAAAAAAGGGGCTTAACGCCCCTTAGTTTTATCCCAGATCAGGAGGTACTGCCGCAGGGGGTGGCGACATACCGCCAGAATCAGCAGGTAAATAACGTAACACCTTATTCTTACTACCAGTCCTTTCATTCCCCTCGTTATCAGTCCAGTTGTTTTCTACTTCTTTCAAAGTAAGTGTTAAATCTTTTCCAACATAATCCTGTGCAGAACTTGGTGGTTGTTTTACAAAACCTACAGCTTTACTAAGTCTAGTAAATATATCTGTAGATATTTGTTTTATATCCTCTCTAGGATCCCACAAGTTATACCACTCGTTGTGATCTCTATAATTACCACCTGCTATTTGAAAAGTCATTTTCAAAGTCCAATTACCTTGTTGTGATTTATACTTTTCAGCAGCAATAATTTTTGCTGGATGATCGCCTGAAGGAGCCACACCTGGCCCCATAGGCTTATCATCTGTTTCTACGTATACTACGTCATCAAAATCAGACATTACCAATCTCCTTTACATTATCTGTATTTTTAGCTACGGCTGTAAACCCTAGCTTTTCTATTAATGCAGTAAGATCAGGCACTTCAAAAGCTTCTAACTTACCACTCCTATCTTTTGCAACGTAGCCTTGGCCAACTCTGGTTTGTAACCACCTGGCTTGAACTGCGTTACCCTCTGCGTCTGTATCATCTATAACTCTAAGAGCTAAAACTTCATCAAAGAAGTAAGTAATAGATTGACCTAATTTAGTACCAACCATTTTTGGTTCGTGCATAAATATACCGCGTGGATCTTTGTGTCTAGCTTTTTCTTGTTGAAGTAATAATTCACTTATCTCTGAAATAGAATCTAAGCAAACTGTATCGTATTGCAACTGACCTGTGTTTAATAGATCATATAGTTGCATAAGTTCTGATGCTTCTTTTACTTCTATCGCATCTACATTTGTAGCATCTTTAATAGAAAGTAAGCCAGCTTCAGCACTTATTACAAGCACCTTTCCTGGTGCTGTTTTTGCAAGACTAGTTTTACCTGCACCAGCCATACCGTATACTAAAACTTTAGCACCTTGGTTTTGCACTAGCTTTTCAGGTGTGACAATCCTGCTTGTTAAATCGTTACTCATATATACCTCCTGTGATAAAAATATGTAACTTGCATATTATATACTATAATACTACAATAAGTAAAATATTATTTTTGCAAACTGTAAGGAGGGTAAATGGAAAACGCAATAGAAGATTTTGTTTGGATTGCTAACTATTATCATAGAGTAAATTCAATATCCAGACAAGAGCTAAGGAGATTAGAAGAAATGGGTATAGAACCAAAGTACAAAGACAGGAAGGTTGAAAAGATAACCCTATCTTCTTACATACAGTTTTTAGGTAAACAAAAAGCAGCAAAAGACTGGGGTGTTTCTGAACACACTATAGAAGCCTGGAGATACGGTCACAGGCAACCGTCTATTAGACAAGCTAAAAGGATCATAAAATTAACAGAAGGTCGATTAGACTTTGAAGGTATTTATGGTGATATAGCAGAGTTACTGACAGAAGATTAATTCAACATGTTTGATTTTAATCTGTCTGAGGATGAGGCAGCGATAGATATTGCTCTGGCTTTTTATGATGAGGGCTATAACGTAGTACCTTTACAAAGATCCAACAAAAAACCACCACCTTTCTTGAAGGGTTGGGAACAATATAAGAACGAAAGGCCTTGTAGAGAAACCGTACAAAACTGGTTTGAAGGCCAAGATAATTTAGTAGTAGCGTTAGTTTGTGGCCAGTTTATTGTTGTAGATGCTGACTCGCCAGAGGCTATGACTTGGGTTGAAGATAATTTACCAACCTGTCCTTACAAAGTTAGAACTGGTAAAGGTATGCACTATTACTATAACAACCCAGAAAACTATACAACTTTTGCTACAAGAAGAACTAACGAAACTCCAGTTGAAAGATTGATTGATTTAAGGGGTGTAGGCGGACTTATTATTGCTCCTTACAACCGTCATGCGAACGGTCAAATATATAAGCCTATACCCCTGCCTGGTTGGGACATATATGATCATAAAGACTTACCTGATTTTACAGAAAAAGAGTTTGAAAAGATTACAGGTGTACCCAAACAAGATAGCGTGCGTAAGACCGCACCTTTCTCCTTAACAGGTGTAAACGAAGGATCACGTAATGATAATGCAGCTCGTATAGCTGGTTATTTAATATCTAAGAATGTAAACCTAGACTTTGTTAAAATATTTTTACATAACTGGAACAAAGAAAACTCACCACCATTACCACAACAAGAAGTTGAATCTGTAGTTGATAATGTTAAAAAGACACACGATAGGAAGAATCAGCTTGCACCTTTGTTTGTGCAAACCAAAGAAGACGTTACACCACCCAAAGATTTATTTAATCCACCAGGTTTACTTAAAGACATGTACGAGTATGCAGAGGATATAGCACAAGTATCACAACCAGAATTATCTCTTGTAGGTGCATTAGTATTAGCTAGTGTTACATGTGGCAGGATCTTTAAAACTAACATGAATAACTTTTCTAGTATGTATTTTATGTGTATAGCAAAGTCAGGACAGGGAAAGGAAAACATAAAAACCTTTGTAGAAGCAGTTTTAAACGCCTCTGAGCACGATAAATTAGTAGTAGGGGACGGATATACCTCTAGTGGTGCTGTGCACTCTGTATTGAAGATGAGGCCTACACACGTAACTATTATGGACGAGTTTGGTAAAAGATTAGAAAGTATTAGTCAAGCTGGTAACACTAATAAAGAAGACGGCATACAAACCCTTATGGAAGCTTGGGGCAGATGTCACGGTATCTTGAGGCCAGATAACTATTCTTTAATGGGAATACAAGTAGAAGATATTAAAGAAAAGATTATGAACCGTGTGACACATAAACCTGCAATAACTATGGTTGGATTATCTGTTCCTAAAAACTTTTACAAAGCACTTAACTCTGGGCGTATAGCAGACGGCTTTCTGAATAGATTTATGGTAATAGAGTCCAAAGAACCTAGACGTGTATCTAATCTCAAAAAGATTAAGAAACCGCCACTAACTATAGTCAACTGGGTAAACTATATTAGAAGAGATAGAGGTGGTTTGTCACAACCTATGGTAAACAACTCTGAATGTAACCTTGATCAAGAGGTTCTAAGCTTTGACGCAGACTCAGAGCAGTTACTACAAGAGTTTGCTAGTGAAATAGTGCAAAGGCAAGATATACTAGAAAAAGATGGCCTAGAGCCTCTTCTAAGCCGTTCTAAGGAAAAAGCTATGCGATTAGCTCTGATATGTGCTTTGGCATCAAACGCACAAACTGCAACGATTACAGCAGATGTTACTAAGTGGGCAATAGACTACGTCAGATACTACGATATGCTCTTTATTGAGGCCTGTAGAGACAAAGTAGCAAGTTCTGCTACTGAGGCTAAGATTAAGCAAGTATTGTCTTATATAAGGTCAAGGGAGAGCGAGGGCATATCTAAAAGAGAGGTTGACCGTCATGAACTATTTAGAAGTATGAAATCTCATGAGGTTAAAGAAATAATAGAAAGACTTAAAAATGCTGGAGAAATCCAGGAAATAGATATTAAAGTAGGTGGCAAAGGTAGACCAACGAAAAGGTTTGTTGCTGTTGATCCTACATTCTTTGAAGAATGAATTTACAAATGATACCGCTATCAATTAAAGATGCTAATTTATTTGTGCAAAATTTTCATAGGCACAACAAACCTGTGCATGGTGCAAAATTTGCAGTAGGTGCTTCACACAAAGATCAATTAGTCGGCGTGGCTATTGTAGGTAGGCCTGTAGCTAGAAGACTTGATGATGGATTTACAGCAGAAGCGGTAAGAGTATGTGTAAACGATAAAGCACCAAAAAATACAAGTTCTTTTTTGTACGGTAGGATATGGAGAATATGGCAACAAATGGGCGGCAAAAGAATGATTACTTATACTTTGCAAGAAGAATCTGGATCTAGTTTAAAAGGTGCAGGATATAAAATTATTGGTGAAACTGGGGGTTGGGAAAAAGGCAAAGGGTGGACAACAAGACCTGGTAGAGAGTGGCAACCAGTTACAGGACAATTAAAATTTAAATGGGAAAAAAAATAGGAGGTAATTATGTTTAAAACACCAAGTTTTGAAACAATACAAGATAAGAACAGAGAAGATAGAGTAGCAGGCTTTTTAGAAGGACTTTGGCAAGTAAGCTGTCACAAACTACCAGTTAGTTATGGTATAGATTATTGGATAGAATCAGCCGATAAATGGTATTGGTGTGAGATCAAGTGCCGTAGTTTCGCTAGTGATAAGTACGATACATTTATACTATCTGCAAACAAACTGCGTAAAGGTGCTTCGTTTAGTCAATTAACTGGTCATCCTTTTATCACCGTTTACGGTATGACAGACGGTATCTGGATGCATGAATGGATGCCAGATTATGTTTACGATATACGTATGAATATTAATCCTACACCTAATTATGATGAGGATAACGAACCATACATACATATACCAAAAGAACATCTAACTTGTTTATCAGATGTACCGTTAGGTTTTGATAGGGATGAGATAGGGCTTATATAACTGGTCTTCTAAACAATTGTTCAGCAAATTCACGTCTTGCTTGTCTATCTAGTTCTAATTGATCTGGTATAGGTTGAACTTCTGGGTAAGTAATACTTTGTTGCGGTGCAAAATTTCTAAAATCATCTTGCAATTGTTGTGCTTGTTCGGTTTGTAATAATTGATTTTGTAAAAGTTCTGCTTGTTCTCTACCTTCATCAATTCCTTCACCTATACCTCTAGCTGTTAGTTGTGACAGAAGCCTATTAAAAGTTTCAGAAACCAAAGTTATAGAATCTCTATCAGTTTTAGTTAGGGCTTTTATTAACGTTGGCCTTGATAAAAAGTATTTCGTAATAAACAAGCCTGGCAAAATACCTAAAGCAGATAAAGGATTAAATATTACCGAAGCACCAATAGCACCAGCCACGATACCACCTCCTGCAACACCTAATCTACCAGGCTCACCAGATGTTAGCACGTCTATATTTTTTGCTAAATCTTGTAATCCAAGTCTTGTTTCTTTTCCAAACATAGCGTCTAAAGTGTCATCACCATATTTTTTTAAAGCAGTATCTAAACTTTTAAATTTAAAAATATCTGTAATTTTACCTAAACCTTGATTACCAAAATCTACAGAGTTTTCTATCAATTTAACCATAGCTGCATCCTGTATTTGAACAAAGGTTGCAGGATCTACTTGTGTTTTTATAAAATTAATATTATTAGCATTTTGTGGCCTAAATATTGAGGTAACTATTTCATCTACAGGTTTTTCTGGTAATGTGGATAAAGCCTTATTTCTAATAAATTTTTCATTAATATCCGCTTCTCTTGCAAGTGTCTTTAAACCTTCAATAAATTCAAGTCCAGTTTGTGTCGCTGTCAAACCTGTTTCATCTGGTAATGATCTTATAAGTCGTTTGATTTCAGTGGATTTAAATTTTGGATCAATTTCTAACAACTGTTTCATAGTTTGTCTAAAGTTTTGTGCGACACTTGCACCACCTACATCAGAAAATAATATATCTAACTTACCAGGGTTTTGATTTTCAAATTTATTTATTTGTCTTACAAATTGCGTAAAATTTACATTACCTGTATTAACATTTGTAGCAGTTCTAAAAGCATCATTAAATAATCTTTTTCTAATTTCGTTTTTAATAAAATTAACATTATTGGCTTTGCCTGGTGCCTGACCTATAGTTCGTAAGTAAGTATCGTATTGACCTAGTGCATCAAAAAAGTCTTCTAAATTTCTTGTTGAGCCGTTAATTATTAAATCATTAAATATTTTGTCTGGATCTGCTGCACCACTTACTTCTGCCTCAGATGAAGCTTTTTTTAATAAAACATCATCATAAGGTTGCAATCTGGCTCTGTTTTTATCATTTGATATTCTTAATAATTTTATTGCAGTGTCTAACTTTAATTTGTCTGGATCATCTAATTTTGATTTTAGTGCACCTGATAATTTATTAGCTGCATTATATTCTGCTACGTTAAAAGTAATAATTCTTGAACCGTTTTTTTCAAGACTTGTTAAAATACTATCATCGCCTTTGATGTCAGAATCATCTAATTTTCTTAATATTCTTGATATTGTTTTTTTTTCCATTTTTGGAGTTATTTCTGAATTTTTTAAAATTCTAAGATCACTTATTGCATTTCTTATATCGGTTAATGTGCTACCTGTAGCACCAGTTTTGCCATTTAAAAAATCATCTGAGCTTTTTTGAATTCTTTTTAAAGATCTTTCTAGATTTACTATAGTACCAGAGTCTAAATCACCAGGTTTAGCATTAACATCCCAAAAAGGATTGCTTTTGTGAACCTCTATTATGTCAAGTGCTTCATCCATATATTTTTTTATAACTTGGTTTACACTTACGTTTACTGCATTATTAACTCCATCATCAGCTATACTGTCAAATATTGCATCTACGGCATTATAATCCATACCAATTTCTTTATTTATTGCTTTTCTTGCATTAACAAGTGTGTTTTGGAAAGTCTCACCCATTTGTCTATTACCTAAAACATTCTTAAAATTTTTAGATCCATAAGTTGTTTCGGCTATCTCTTCTAACAATTCGGTAAGTTTTTTTGTGGCTTGCTTTTGTGCTTGATCATATTTCAGTGCAACATCATCAACGCTTGTAACAATATCGCCGACTGTTACATCATCAACTAAAGTTTTTAGTAAAACACTTTCATCATTAATTAAGCCAGTTACATTTTCTAATTCTTCTGCTAAATATTGAACATTTGGGCCTATCCTTTTATCACCTGTAACTGTTTCTACTATTTGTTGCGATCTAGCCATTAAAGGTTTACCAAAAGTTGCTTGTGCAGCCAAAAATGGTACAGATGTTAATCTTACCTTACCAGCTTTTATTGCGTCTTTAATTTCTTTTTCTGATGCTACTCTTCCAAGGTCTCTATCTAATTTATTTATATCAGATAATGATCTACCTTTAGCAGCTTGTTCAACTCTTCTTTTATTCAAAAAATTTTCTTTACCAGATAGTTTTGTACCTATAATCGCTTTGAAACCTGCCCCAATAGTATCTCCTAAACCTTGACCAGCGGCACCTAATGCAAACTCCCCAGCTAAAAGTTTGGCTATTTCATCCGCTTCTTGTAATTGAAAACCCTCTGCCGCATCAATAATTTCTTCGGCACCTTTACCAGCAGCCGTGCCTGTTCCCGCAGTCAAAAGATTTCTTAAAAATTTTTTATTACCTGTTAAAGAGCTTATACCTTTTAATATTCTTGCTTGAGGACTAAAAGCAAGTATTGCACCTGCAATAGGCCCAACAATACCCATAAAATCTGCAGCATCACCTGTTGTAAATCCAAAACTTCTTTCATCAATAACTTTGTTTACGCCTAAAGTGGAACCGTCATTTAGTCTAATTCTATCAAAAGGTAAGCCTAATCTTTCTAGTCCTTTAGGCGTTAATGCTAATTGCATTTTTGTATTTCTTACAAAGCCATCTGATCCAACAATATTACTTAGTAAATTATCTTGCTCCTGTGGAGTTTCCATCCTTGCAAGTTTTCTTCTTAGAGATTTATCAGGAACACCAGTTTCGTAATCAAAAAATAAATCATCATAAAGTTTTGATAATGACCCTTTTGCTATTTCTGCTTTAGTTTTTTTTATTGCTTCCTCTAACGAATTAGCTTCAACGACATTAGAAACAGTTGGGCTGATATTTATTTTATAAGTTTGCATACTTAGTCATCTACACCAGCTGATTTTAGAGCTTCGGACCTAGTTTTATCTGCAATATTTTTGTTAGTAATTTCATTTTGTGCTTCAAGACTACCTAAATTGTATTCAATTACTTCTTGTCCTGTAGAGGTTTTTGATCCTTGTTTTGCCGTAAATTCTGGTACAGTCGGCGGATTTAAATTATTATTTTTGAAAAACTCATTTGCATTATTTATAATTGCAAGTCTTTCATCTTGCCCCTCACCAAATCTTATAAGCTGTCTATTTATTACAGATAACAACTCTGGTTCACACGTGGTGATAGCTTTAAAGCCTTCTAATGCACCTAATATATCTTTAGCCAGTTGAATATCTCTATCTGACAATCTTCCCGAACTTTGATTAATTATATCGCCTGGATTGGAAGTTGAAATTGTTGTTAAAATTCTTTTTATAATGGTTAATTTATCTGGTGTTGCAGCTGCATTAAAAGGTGCTTGAAAATATTGATAACCTAATGATCTAGCGTAAGAAAAAAGACCTGTTACGTCACCAGGATCATTTATTAACGTTTTGACCTGATTTAGCCAATCTAAAGTAGTTTCTGTTTTTTTAAATTGTGAATAGTTTGTTAAGTAATCATCTTGATACTGTTTTATTAACGATCCAGATGGTTGTGCTTTTTGTCCTGCTTTTATAACATTTCTTAAAAAATTTAACATACGTTCAGTTTGAAATAACGGTTCCTTATCCTCTATATCAATTGTTGTTCCATCAGGTACTTCTTCACCAGTATTGTCACCTTGTGTATCTTCGCCGCTTGCAGGTACTACATCAGTTGTATCATCCTCTTCTACTTCTGTTTTTGTTGTTTTTAATTGATCTATATCTTGTTGAGTAACGCCAGTTTGCGGTATTACAGGAGCAGCACTAATACCAGCATCATCCATTTTTGTTGTTCTTAATTTTTTTAAATTTTCTATTCTTTCAAGTAAAGGATTTATTAAATCATCAAAATCTTTAATAAACATTTGTTTACCTTCTTGAAAATTTGGATCAGAAAATGAAAATAAACTTTGTGGTGCAAATCTGCCAAGACCTCTTTGAGATTGATCTATTAAATTTTGTCTCCTTTTTTGTAAATCTTCTAATTGTTTTTCTAATGAAATGATCTCACTATTTACATCTTGAATTGACCTGTTAGGTTGCTTTGTATCAACTGCGATATCAGTTGATATTCTTGGTGCTGTTACTATGGTTTCTCCTATCATGATGAAGCACCATAGCCACCAAAAGCAGCTCCTAATTTTGATAAATCAGTTGTTTGGCCTGGTGCTAAAGCTGTAAATGTACTTAAAGCGGCACCCAAACCTCTTTGTGAAGGGTCTACAGGTAGCCTGTATTGTGAATCAATTTGTGTTGTACCAGCTTGAAACTGTGGTAATAATTGACCAGTAAGTTGTAGTGCTGTTAAAGGCCTACCTTGTTGATCTAGTTGTTGTTTAAATAATCTTGATAGAGCTGTTTCTTCAATATCTCTACCTGTTTGACCAAAGCCAGCTAACCCTCTACGCTCACCAGCTCTTAAATCAGCTAGTATAGTGCCAACCTGTCCTAAATCTCTAGCTGCTTGTTGCTCTGCTTGTCTTTGTTGTGCAAAAGTAGTTAGTGCATCTCTTTGTGCTTGGCCAAAGCCTCTTTGTCTAATACCGCCTAGAGTTTCTGCTAAGCCTCTACCAAGAGCCTCTTGACGGTCAGCAGCAGTTAGCCTTGCTCTAGAGCCAAAGGCTGATAAACCGCCTGTCTGTATATCTCTTGCTCTTTGTGCAATATCTCTTTTTTCACCAGCTTCTAAAACGTCTTGTATAGTTTGTTGTACTACTTGATCTTCAAAGGGATTAAAAAACTGTTGTGTCATGCTTGGATCAAACTGTCTTGTAGTAAATTAGCAGTTGCTTGTTGTAACTGATTAATGAAGCCAGGTTGATCAGCAGTACCAAAATACAAAGCACGTAACAGGGGATCGGTTTGTAATTCTCTTGTATCTTGTTGTGTTAAAACAGGATCAACTTGGCCTCTAACATCTTCTGGTATTGTAGTTACGGGTACTGCCCCCACATCTGTTGCCACTGCAGCTGGCGTGGTAGGGGCAGGTTCTATAACGCCTTCTATATTAGTAACTGTTGGCTTTGGTATAGTAGGTTGTGAACTTTGATCCACTAAATTGTATCTTCTAGGTCCACCGATTCGCATCTTAAGGTCATCTGGACTTGGATTTAATTCTCTTTGTAGTTGTTTTCTGAACTCTTCTGGGCTTGGTGTTGCGTCATAGGTTCTTCTAGTAGAACCAACTCCTTGCCCAATGGTTTTTCTCGGTATATATCTTTGTAGTTCTTCGTCTGATAGCTGTAATAATTCAGCAGCAGTTAATCCTGTTTGTTCTCTTGGAGGTGCTGAACCTATGACTAGAGGTTTGCCCATAATAGGTTGTACTGATGGTATGGGTAATCTTTCTATAGACATAAAATCATCACGTCTTGGTGGTATTATTGGTCTTTCCAAAGGTCTTTGATCCTGATTTATACCACCTATACCACCTATTGACGGTGGTTGTGGTAGTATAACGGTAGGTGGTGTAACAGGCGGTATTATTTGTGGTTGTGGCCTATCATCTAATCTTTGTATTGATAAAAAATCATCCCTTGGATCTTCTATAGGTAGTCTTTCAAACGGGTCTGGCAGCCTTTCTGGAAAAGGTAAAACTGGTTGTGGTGGTACAAAAGGTGTAGCTATTGGTCTTGGTGCGATAGGTTCTAAAATAGGAGCTAGTGGCTCTCTACCTAAATTTTCCAACAACCCTCTATTCCTAAATATTCTATCTAAAAATGCCATATTTAACTCATCATTTCCTGATAATCTTCAAAAAACTTCATCAACTTATCGTTGTTTTTAAATCCTTGTTCTCTGTCTGGTTTACCAGTTGGGAAAATAGTAAGACTATCTTTGTTTTTTTCTATTTTAAAACCTCCAAGTCCTTTATTTGCTTTTGCAGTATGCACAAACTCGCCATCACTAAGTAAAGCTGGTATATCATCACTTGTTTCTGTACCAGGGCCTACAGAACGACCACCAGGCCTTAAATCTAACTCACCTATCATTTCTTTTATAAGTCCATCTGGCGTTCCCATAGCAAAACCTGGCCTATATCCCATACCACCACCATAAGACATTTGTGGTATTTTTGTTTGTGCAGTAGCATTTGCTCTCATAATATTTTGAAAAGCTGATGAAGGCATATAGTTTTTACCACGTGTTGCATCTGTAAATAAACCAAACTCACCACTCATAATTAAACCGTGTTCAAATTTTTGTTTATCTATATCATCTAACTTATTTAAAATATCTGGATCATTTGATTGTAAAACCATAAAAGCAAATCTTTCATTTTCTGGATTTCTTACAGAGACATCAAATACTGCGTTGCCTTGTTGCATACCAGGTCTTACGCCTACATCAAAGC
>LULP01000421.1_pt1 | contig 13996 bp, 13 predicted proteins | sample 728111 | NCBI WGS metagenome assembly LULP01 (sample SAMN03860286, study PRJNA289734) | marine metagenome | biome: seawater column; feature: ocean; material: water; isolation source: Red Sea water column Station 149 - depth 25m | place: Saudi Arabia: Red Sea | collected 2011-10-15 | depth 25 m
ACTGATATCTGGCTGATGAGAAATGGAAATTATAGAAAGACTAACCCTAGACCTTTTCGGTCTGCTCAAATAAACAAAGTAAGTAGATTAGTTAATCTTGGTTTATTTTCTATAACATTTTCTAATAATGTTGACTATGACCTTGCAATGTTAAATGCCTATAAAGAATATAGAATTGAGGCTTCTAAATATAAATTTAAACATTTTTTAGAAGTATTTAATTCCCCGATTGATCTAAATATGAACATAAGACAAATGGGTGATTACATTAACGATTGCATTATAAAAGCAATAGCTGGGCAAACTAAGGATGAGAGACCTCTTTTTTTGAAAATAGCTTACAATGGTCCAAAAGCAATGGAGGAGCTAGCCAGCTTCGATCCTGAAAATCTTATTGTTGGTATTCTTGGGGGTAGCAAGGGCACAACAAGAGATTGTTTTGAATTAATTAAAAAAGCCAGTCAATATGGTGCGAAAGTAGCTTTGTTTGGGAGAAAAATTAACTTAGCTGAAGATCCTATCTTATTAGTAAAAATTATGAGAGAAGTTGTTGAAAATAACATTAAACCAAAGGATGCTGTTAAACTTTACCATTCTGAATTAAAGAAAAATAAACTCATACCCGACAAGAAGCTTTTAAAAGATGTTGAGATCACTGAAAAAGTTTTAAAATTATAATTTAGATATATTGGGTAAATTTCCAGAAGAGGCATTAACTTTCATCATCGATGTCCCAGCTGAATGAGCCTTTTTGAGAGTTTTTTTTATATCCCAATTTTCATGTATTCCAAATATAAACGCTGCACAAAAAGCATCTCCAGCTCCAACTGAATTTATTACTCTGCTTTTTGGTAAAACCTTTGATCTAGTGTAGATTTTTTTTGATCTATCAAAATAGAGCGACTCAGTTGGACTATGAATAACAACTCCTTTAATAATTCCCTTTTTGAAAACTTTACTGATTAACTTAGTTAAGGTTTTTTGATTAAGTTTTTTATTGAAGTCGTTAATTTTTCTATTAAATAGTATCTCTGCTTCAATTTCATTCAAAAGCAAATAATCGGTGAATGGCAATGAGCTTTCAATAATATTTTTATATTTAGGGTGCTTATTTGAAACTAAATCTAAAACTGTTATCACATTTTTACTTTTAGCTTTTTTTAAAACTTTTGATAATCGAGTTTTTTTGTCAACATCAAATTTGTCCAATTTACCTAATAGTGTTATATATCCAACATAAAGAACTTTAGGTGCAATTTTTAATTGGTTAATTTTAAAATGTTTTTTATCAAGTAAACTGTTTGCCCCTGGATAATATAAAAAAGTTCTTTCTTTTTGTTTCTCAAACATACAAACGGTATGAGAAGTAGAAATTTGCTTTGATACAATTAAATATTTAGTCTCTATTTTATTTTCTCTACAATGTTTCTTTATAATTGATGCATCTGTATCAAGTCCAATTGATCCCATTGCGTACATTGGATGTTTAAATCCTAAAGAATTTAAATCTGTCAAAACATTTGATGGACCTCCACCTACGCATTGAAAAGTATTAGAAATTGCTTCTAATTTACCTCTCTCAGGTAAATTATCTATTTTGTATGTGGTATCAACACACCACATCCCAAGGCCAATTATACCTCTTTGCATTATATTTCATTCCAGAGAGGATGTATCGCAACTTCATCTTCTTCAATTTCAGTAAACCTTCCTACACTTTCTAAAAAATAATTATCTTTATTATCATCGTTGACTTGAGAAACCTCTCCTGCCATAACCATTCCTGAACCCTCAGCTGAGTAAAATTTATGATATATGTTTCTTTCAACAGTGACGCTCTGACCTCTTTTTAAAATTAAGGGTTCTCTTGGTGCAACGGAAACTATTTCACCATCAACAAGAACGTCAATTTTAGAGTTTAATTCAATTTGATTTGAGTCGACTTCTAAAAATTCAATTACTAATTCCCCGCCTCCCCGATTAATTATATCTTCCAGTTTTACCTTATGGCTATGAAAAGGAATTTCTTGACCCTCTCTCATAAACAATAACTTTTCTGCGTAGGGTTTATCATCGTTATTACCCTGTATTCCATTCCTTATACAAAACAAGGTGATACCTTTTTTTTCAAATTCGCCTTTACCAAAATCAGTAACATCCCAGCCCATTTGATGATTTTTTAAATAATTTTTTAAGTTAGGATTATTGTTGTACTCTTCTTTAGACCAATAGCCCCATTTAGGTAGAACCCACGAATATCTATCGATCATGTCTTTAGCTTCAGATATTGCAGCATTTATTTCAGATCTTTTCATTTCAACTTAGATTATCAAAAAAATAAATAATTGATATAATCAAGTAATGAAAACAATAATTGTTGATCCTTTTCCAAGACAAATGGATCTTATCTTCTCTAAAGATAAGCTTGTTTATTTAAAAAAAAATTTCAAACTTATTAATGCACCAATAAAAAATAAAAATAAATTTTATGAAAATAACATATCAAAAGCAGATTTTATAATTGGACAACCTGACCTTCCAAATTCAATTTTAAAAAAGGCAGCAAAACTTAAAGCTATATTCAATGTTGAGAGCAACTTCATGGACAATATGGATTATGAGTATTGTTTTAGAAATGGTATCTATATTTTATCCACTGCTCCCGTATTTGCTCAAACAGTTGCTGAAATTGCAGTTGGTTTTACTTTATCCCTGAAGAGGGAAATTCATCAATCACATATAGATTTTATAAATAATAAAGAAAAATATGGATTAGAAAGTAACATGAATTGTAGTTTATTGCATAATAATACTATCAGTTTTATTGGTTTTGGAGATTTGGCCAAAAAGTTAAAGCCCTTGTTAGAACCTTTCACAAATAATTTTCTTGCATACGACCCATGGCTTCCAAGCAAGTTGCTTGAGGAAAATAATTGTAAAATTAATTCTCTTAATGAAATATTTAAAAAATCAGATGTGATATATGTTCTAAGTTCGATCACGACAAAAAACAAACATATGATTGATAAAAAGCTACTGAATCTGATGAAACAAAATTCTTGTTTACTAATTTTAAGTAGGGCTAATGTAGTGAATTTTAAAGACCTACTAAAAATTTCAAAAAAAAGGAAAATAAAAGTTGCAACAGATGTATTTCCCGAGGAGCCAGTAAAAAAAGATGATCCCATACGTAAATCAAAAAATATTCTTTTCTCAGCACATAGAGCGGGAGCGCTAGAGTCTGTATTTTATGAAATGGGCGAAATAGTGTTTGAAGATTTAAAACTTATAAATAAAGGTCTCCCTCCAAAGCTTTGTAGGAAAGCAGAGCTAGAGACTGTCAGAAAGCTAAGATCCAAACCAGTAAAGATTAATTAATTAAGTTGAATTCAAGGAATTAATTTAGTTCTATATACTATGCTTATTAAAATTGATCCTATTCTCAGTCCAGAGGTTTTGCATACCTTAAGAGCAATGGGACATGGAGATAAATTAATTTTATGTGACTCAAATTTTCCTGCCTATTCGATGAACTCCAGAGTTCATCGTATTGATGGTGTAAATGCTGCAAGAGCCGCCGAGGCTGTACTCTCCGTATTTCCTCTAGATAGCTTTGTTGACTCTCCTATTCAAAGGATGGAAATTGATGGAAATCCAGATCAGTTAAATGAAGTTCACCAAGAAATAATTGACATAACTAAGAAAATCTCAGGAGAACATTGGAAAATTTCATCTATTGAGAGGTTTAAATTTTATGATGAAGCCAAGAAAGCATTTGCCATAATAACAACAAACGAAACTAGACCATTTGGATGCTTTATTTTAACTAAAGGAGTTGTCAAACCTGATGGTACTGTTTGGGTACTAGATAAGTGAGTATTTGTGTATTTGGGATATTCGTTGCAGATCTATGTTTTTTTGCAAATGATATTCCAATACCAGGTCAAACGATATTAGGAAAAAAATACATCATCGGACCAGGTGGTAAAGGGTCTAACCAAGCAATAGCAGCAGCAAGAGCTGGAGGTAATGTATCATTTATAAGTAAAGTAGGTAAAGATAGCTATGCCGATCTTGCAATCTCTTTATATGAGAGAGATAAAATAAATTATGATGGTTTGGTTATCTCCGAAAATGAATCAACTGGGGCTGCAGGTATTTTGATTAATGAAAAAACTGGGCAAAATGCAATAAATGTTGTTCCAGGAGCTGCTGGTACAATCGATGAAAAGTTAATCGACTCAAAGTTAAATATAATTGAGTCTTCTAATGTTTTAATTAAAAATGAGGAAGACTGTAAAAAAGCAGGAAGTTTTTTTTTAGATAAAGGGATAAAAAATATAATTATTACACTTGGAGAAAATGGTTGTTATTTTAAAAACAATAAAGAGGAGTTTATAGTACCTGCTTCAAATCTAAAAAAACCAGTAGTTGACACAACAGGTGCGGGAGATGCATTTAATGGGGCTTTAAGTGTGGCAATCTCACAAAATAAAAACTACAAAGAAGCTATTGAGTTTGCTAATCTTGTTGCAGGTGTTTCTGTTACAAGGGAGGGAGCAGCAAATTCAATGCCATACAAAGAGGAATTACTTTAAATATGCCATATATTTCAGACAAAAATCGCTATCAAAAAATGCATTATAGAAACTGTGGTGATAGTGGTTTAAAACTACCTGTCTTGTCAATAGGGTTATGGCATAACTTTGGTGGCAATGGAATGGCTTCAGAGTCTAAAAAAATTCTTTTTGAGTCTTTTGATGCAGGAATTACTCATTTTGATTTAGCAAATAATTATGGACCACCTTATGGCAGTGCTGAGTCTAATTTTGGAAAAGTCATGAAAAGTGATCTTGGAAAATACCGTGATGAGTTAATTATATCGTCTAAAGCAGGTTACGATATGTGGGATGGACCATATGGTGAATGGGGTTCAAAAAAACATGTAATTGCTAGTTGCGATCAAAGTTTAAAGAGGATGAAACTGGATTATGTAGATATATTTTATTCTCATCGTTTTGATCCAAATACACCTCTTGAGGAAACAGCTGATGCTTTAGAAAGTATCTATAAAGCTGGTAAGGCCCTGTATATTGGTGTCTCTTCTTACTCCTCCAATAAGACAAATAAGATGATTTCAATTTTAAAGAGCAAAGGTATCAAATTATTAATTCATCAACCTTCTTATTCATTAATCAATAGATGGATTGAAAAAGATTTAACAAAAACTCTCATAAAAAAAGGGGTTGGTTGTATCGCCTTTTCTCCACTAGCCCAAGGTTTTTTATCTAATAAATATTTGAAAGGAATTCCCAAAGTTTCAAGGGTTAATGAAAATAGCTCTTTCAGCAAAAATTTAATAACGAAAAAAAATACTAAAATTATTAATGAACTCAATAAAATTGCAAAAAGAAGAAATCAATCTCTATCCCAAATGGCTATAGCATGGGTATTAAATAATCGTGCAATAACTTCTGCTTTAATAGGAGCTAGAACCGTAAAACAGCTTAAAGAAAACTTAGCTACACTTGATAATTTAAAATTTTCAAAAAAAGAAATAAAAGAAATAAATAAAGCTGCAAAAGAGGGTGATATAAATATATGGGCTCCTTCTAGTGCCCATTGATTAATTCAAATTTTTTATTATCTCACTAATAAATTAAATTTTAATCCACTTTTTTTTCTTAATAGACATAAAAATTGCATCTAATACTTTCATATTTTTTTTTGCATCTAATAATCCATAATCTATTTTAGTTTTATAAATTAACTCATTAGAAAATTTTGTAACTTGATGTTCATATTGATCAGTCGCTGGAAATACTTTTATTGTATTTTCTCTTCGATAGATTGATTTTCCATTGTAGATAACAACTGTAGTTGGTTTATTCGCAATTGCATTGAAAGGATTTTCAATAACAACTGTTTTTTTTGTGCCAAGAATTACTACTTGTTGTGAATATGTGCTTTGTGTAGCAACTGTAAAGGTTGAGAAAATATTTCCAAAATCTAACAATGCGGATGATAAAATATCTGTTTTAAATTTTTTATCATTTTTAGAGGTTGCAATAACTCTTTTTGGTTCTTTATCTAATAGAAATCTTGATATGACAGTCGGATAACATCCAATGTCATAGATGGCCCCTCCACCAAATTTTTTGATATTTCTAATATTTTTTGGATTTTTATTATTGTATGAAAACACTGTTGATATACTTGATATTGATCCGATCTTACCTGATTTTATATATTCTTTAACCCATCGCCATTGAGGATGATGCCTGACCATAAATGCTTCTTTAACAATAACTTTATTTTGGGAGGCAATTTTTATTAATGGGTCTATATCTTTTGATTTTAAAGATAATGGTTTCTCTAATAGGAGATTTTTTTTATTTTTACAGGCTTCAATACTTGATTTTATATGTAAGTGGTTAGGAAGAGGGTTATAAATTACATCTACATCTTTATCTTCATATAACTCTTTATAAGAACCATAGCTTTTAGGTATTTTAAATTTTTTTGTTAAAGCCGTTGCTCTGGATAAATTTCTACTAGCGAGCGCTATAACTTGACTATTTTTAGATTTTTTTATTGCAGGTATTACATGCTCCCAACCAATTTTAGCAGTGCTTAATATGCCCCAATTAATAATTCTTTTTTTCATAAAAAAAATTTAAACCTATTTGACTACAATCCATACATATATTTAAAAGATTTCATACATATATTTTATAACTTATGGTATCTATTTAAAAATGAGTGATTTTAAAATAGGCATTGATTACGGTGGTACCAAAATTGAGGGTATTTTAATAGACTCAAATGGTAAAGAAATTCTCAGAAAAAGATCTACTTATGAAAAAAATTACGAAAGTGGTTTAAATACCGTAAAATCTTTAGTTTCAGAATTTGATAAATTTACAGATCAACAAAATTCTGTAGGGGTTTGCATACCAGGATTTTCTTCATATGAAACTGGCTTAGTAAATAACGCTAATTGTATATGGATTAATGACAAACCATTTCATAAAGACTTAGAAAAAAGTTTAAATAGAGAAATTCGTATCATGAATGATGCTAACTGTTTTGCATTATCTGAAGCTATCGATGGCTCTGGGGCAAATTATAAATCAGTTTGGGGTGTAATTATTGGATCTGGTTTTGGCGGATCATTTGTTTATGAAAAGAAAGTCATTGAGGGCGTTAACCAAATTGCAGGAGATTGGGGACATCAACCATTACCCTATCCTACTGATGAGGAAATTAATTCTAATGTCCAATGTAATGTAGGGAATTGCAAAAGACCCTTATGTGCTGAGCAATTTATATCAGGAATAGGTTTTACAAAATTATTTAACGAGAAATATGGCACCAGTTTAAGAACAAGAGAAATAGTTGCTTTGGAAGCAAATGGAGATGAAAGAGCAAAAAAAGAATTTGAATTATATGAAGATCGTTTTGCCAGATTAATATCTGTAATGATAGGTATCGTTGACCCTGAGGTAATAGTTTTTGGTGGAGGTATGTCAAACGTTGGTAGACTTTATGACAATATACCTAAATTACTTCCTAAATACACATTTAGTGATAAGATAAGAAATAAGATCTTACGGAATACTCACGGTGACTCCAGCGGTGTAAGAGGAGCAGCGTGGTTGTGGGACTCAGATAAATTTTAAATGAAAAAAATTGGAATTCTTACTAGTGGTGGAGACTGTGGTGGTTTAAACGCGGCAGTTAGATCGATATTTTTTAGAGCAAAAAATACATATCAGATGGAAGTTATGGGTATTCGTGATGGCACTGTTGGTTTAATGCAAAGACCAGTGGCTTATGTTCCATTAGACTATCAAACTTTTAGCGGTTCTCTTCTAAGACAAGGTGGGACATTTTTGGGAACAACAAGTAAAGGTAATCCTTTTAAATTTCCCATGCCAGATGGTAAATACAAAGATAGATCCCAAGACATTATTGATGGTTACAAAGAATTAGGTCTTGAGGGGCTTATTGTTATAGGCGGAGATGGAAGCATGTCGATATTAACTGAAATTGCAAAAAGAGGTGACTTAAATATTGTAGCCATACCTAAAACAATTGACAATGATGTGGGAGCCACAGAAAGCTCCATAGGGTTTAATACAGCTGTAAATGTTGCTACCCAAGCACTAGATAACTTACAAACAACTGCTGCAAGTCATCAAAGAACGATGATTTTAGAAGTAATGGGTAGAGACGCAGGACACATAGCTATTAACGCAGGCATTGCAGGTGGAGCAGATGTAATCCTAATTCCTGAATTAAATTACTCTATCAAAGGAATTGTCAATAAACTCACTGAAATGAAAAATAGAGGAATAGTTCATTCGCTGATTGTAGTAGCAGAGGCAGTAAAAACAGAAAACGGAAAAAGTTATACTGTTGAATACGCTGATGGTCAAAAAAGATTAGGCGGAATAGGTAATTATCTTTCAGAGGAAATAATGAAAAGTACTGATATAGAGTGTAGGGTTACTTCTTTGGGGCATGTTCAACGAGGTGCGCCCCCTACTCCACGTGATAGAATTTTAGCAAGTGCTTTTGGAGTTTATGCTGTTGATTTAATAGCAAAAGGAAAATATGGAAGAATGGTTGCCTGGAGAGATAGGAAAGTTGTTGATGTTCCAATTAGTGAAGGAATTTCTACTTATAAAGTTGTAGATAGATCCGATCCTCTAATTGAAACTGCTTTAGCACTTGGGGTATATGTTGGTGATATAAAGTGAATGTTTATACCAATAGAAAAAATTTCAAATCTTCAAGAATTTAAAAAAAATATTTTTAGTGGAAAAGTTTTTGTATTTCAAAAATCAAAAACTTCAAATGATTTAATAACCCAAATTAAAAATAAAATACAAAATATTTACGATGGTGAAATAGAAAAAATACACTATTTAAAAAATTCTGAGGATATAAGTAAGGATATTGTATCAAAATTAAAAAACCATGAAGATTTTAGAAAACTATTTTCAAACTTTTTATTTGAAATTGAATACAATAAAGGTGAAACTTTTTGGGATCGATTTGTGGTAAGAGTAGCACCAGCAGAAAATAACTTACCTTACAGAGAAGCATCTAGAATAAATATTCATCGTGATACTTGGGGCACAAATTTGTATCAACAAATTAATTGGTGGGCACCAGTAAGTAATGTAGAAGAAAAAAATACTATGATTTTTTATCCAGATTATTTTGATGTTGCAGTTAAAAATACTACTTCTACTTGGGACTTAAACATTTATTTAGCCAATAGAAAAAAAGGTGATTTTTCTTATCCCTCTGCTCCACAATTAAAAGAGGACTTGCCCAGCAATATTAAAAAAATACCAGTAACTATAAAACCAGGAGAAATTTTATGTTTTTCAGGTGCCCACTTACATAGCTCATCAAAAGAAAAGTCTGAGAATACAAGGATAAGCTTTGAAATTAGAACTATTTGTGAAAACGACTTAAATAGTTCAGCTCAAGCCCCAAATGTAGACTGCGATTTGCAATGGAAGTTCCCTAAAATTTTTAAAAAAATTAATGACAATTCGCCCCTGAAAATAACTAGCTGATTATTTTATTTTTTGCTAATTTGATGTTGTGAAGAAAAAATATTCAATATTTAGCCTTGCTAAAAATGCACTATCTGGCCATAAAGATTGGCCAAAAATGTGGAGAAGCCCCGAACCTAGAGAGTTTTATGATGTCATAATAATTGGTGGTGGGGGTCATGGACTAGGAACTGCATATTACTTAGCAAAAGAACATGGATTAAAAAATATTGCCGTAATAGAAAAAGGTTGGCTTGGTGGAGGTAACACAGGTAGAAACACCACTATCATTAGATCAAATTATTTATGGGATGATAGTGCTCATTTGTACGAACACTCTTTGAAGTTATGGGAAAACCTATCAAGCGAATTAAATTACAATGTAATGTTTAGTCAAAGAGGGGTTATGAATTTAGCCCATAACGAACATGATATAAAAGAAATTAAAAGAAGAGTGAGTGCAAATAATTTAAATGGTATTGATTCATTTTGGTTATCTAAAGAAGAAATTCAAAAAAAGGTTCCTATAATGAATACTGACAATCTTCGATATCCAGTGCTAGGTGCATCTTACCAACCTCGCGGTGGTGTAGCAAGACATGATGCAATAGCATGGGGTTTTGCAATGCGCGCTGATGAGATGGGAGTTGATATAATTCAAAATTGTGAGGCACATCAAATAAGGACTAAAAATGGAACAATAGAAGGTGTCGAAACTTCCAAGGGTTTTTTAAGGGCAAATAAAATTGGAGTTGTTGCTTCAGGTCATACTGGTGTTTTAGCAGAGAGTGCAGGTATCAGATTGCCTTTACAAAGTAAGCCACTTCAGGCACTTGTTTCTGAACCAATCAAACCTATTATTGATACAGTGGTAATGTCCTCTGCAGTTCATGCTTATGTCAGTCAATCTGATAAAGGTGAATTAGTTATTGGAGCAGGAACCGACAGTTATAATTCTTTCACTCAAAGAGGTGGTTTTAACATTATTGAAGATACTATTCGAGCTATGGTCGAGCTTTATCCAGTATTTGGCAAAATGAAAATGCTTCGTCAATGGGGTGGTATTGTTGACATCTGCCCAGATGCTAGTCCTATTATTAGTAAATGTGACATTGAGGGTTTATTTTTTAATTGTGGCTGGGGCACAGGTGGTTTTAAAGCTACACCTGGAAGTGCAAATGTTTTCGCACATACCATTGCAAAAAATGAACCTCATCAAATTAATAGTGCTTTTAATCTTGATAGATTTGCAAGTGGAAGATTAGTCGACGAACACGGTGCTGCAGCCGTAGCACATTAATAAATATGCTCATAATTAATTGCCCTTATTGCGGCCCGAGAGATCAATCGGAATTTTCAAATGGAGGAGAGGCGCATGTAAAAAGACCCGATGGATCAAAAGAAATTGGTGATCGAGAGTGGGGAGAATATGTCTTTATAAGAGCAAATCCGAAAGGTTTGTTTTATGAGCGCTGGGTACACACACATGGTTGTCGCAAATGGTTTAATTGTGTAAGAGATACATCTACTGATGAAATTTTGGTGACCTACAAGCTCGATGAAAAAAAACCAAATTTAAATAATTTTAAAAGTGTTGTTAAAACGCCATCTGGGGAACCAGAAGTTGGTTCCGGTAATTTTACGGTTGAGAAATGAAATCTATAAATTTAAAAGAAAATCAATTTATTCAGTTTCATCAAAAAATTAGCTTCAAGTTTGATGGGGTCAAATATTTTGGCTACAAAGGCGATACTATAGCCTCAGCTCTATTAAGAAATAATATTAACCTTGTCGGAAGAAGTTTTAAGTACCATAGGCCAAGAGGAATTTATACATGTGGTATAGAAGAACCAAACGCTCTAGTCCAAATAATTAGTGAATATTCCGAACCAAACACAAGAGCAACTATAAAAAAAATTTATGAAGGTATGGAAATTGAAAGTCAAAACAGATGGCCTTCTCTTGAAAACGATTTTGGAAGTATCAATAACTTATTTTCTCCAATTTTTACTGCTGGTTTTTATTATAAAACATTCATGGGGCCGCATAAGAAATTTTGGAAAAATTTGTATGAACCCCTTATTAGAAGAGCCGCTGGATTGGGTAAACCTCCCAAAGATTTCAAAGGCATAAGCAATCATATCCATCACAACGTCGATGTTACAATTATAGGGGGAGGATTAAATGGACTTCTAGCAGCTAAATCTTTCATCAACTCAAATTATGATGTGTTATTAATTGAATTTGAAGAGCAACTTGGCGGCATTATCAATAATTCAAACAAAATTAGATTAATAGATAATAAAGAGCCTAAAGATTGGTTAAAAGAAACTATACAAGAAATAGAAGAGTCCAAGAATGTAAAGATTTTAAAGAACACACTTGTTACAACTTATAATTACATAAATCATCTTATAGCCATTGAAGATAGATTTGTTGGCTCTAAACCGATAGAAGGAAAAGTTAATAGCACTTTACATAAGATACGTACAGGTCACACAATATTATGTAATGGACACATTGAGAGATTTTTATCTTTTCAAAATAACGATCTACCTGGCATAATTTTAAGCTCTTCCTTTGAAAAATATATGTGCCGATATGGACTAGCACCTTCTATAGAACCAGTTATTTTCAGTAATAATTCGAATTCAAACAGCTTAGTTTATAGTCTTATAAAAGCTGGTTTAAAACCAAAAGCATATATCGACTCTCGATCTGGGGAGGAAATTGAGCCAAATTTGTTTGACTTGATAAGAAAAAATGATGTTCCTCTCTACACAAATTCACAAATAAAAGGAGCATTTGGAAACAAAAAAATTGAAAAAATTCTTGTTGAGGATAGTTCTGGTGCTTTAAATGAAATTAAATGTGACTGCTTATGTTTGTCAGGTGGAATAAATCCAGATGTTCACTTGTTTACTCAATCAAAAGGTTTATTAGATTGGGATGAGAAAGATTTAACTTACAAACCATCAAAACCTTTTCAACCTACCATAACTCTTGGTTCTGCTTCAGGACAATTTAATTTTGATAATTTAAATTCTGATATAAATGAAAAATTGAAAACTTTTAAAGTCAAAAAATTAGACGTAAAACTCGAATTAAATACAAACACTAAGTATAACATTGAAAAATTGTGGGAGGTCTCTCCGCAAAAGAAATCATTATGGGCTAAATCATTTATTGACTTACAAAATGATGTAACAACTAAAGATATCCGTCAAGCAATAACAGAGGGTTTTGATAGAATTGAACATTTAAAAAGATATACAACAAATAGTATGGGAACCGATCAAGGTAAAATTAGTAGTATTAACGCACTGGGAATAGTTTCTGATCTTCTGGATAAAAAAGTAAATGAAGTTGGCACAACTATTTATCGACCACCCTATGCTCCTTTAAGTTTTTCTGCAATAGCTGGCAGAAATTGCTATGAATTTTATGACCCAGAGAGAAAATCACCAATACATAGTTGGCACTTAAAAAATGGTGCAATTTTTGAGGATGTCGGGCAATGGAAAAGGCCATGGTATTTTCAAATTAATAAAGATGAGTCGATGCATGATGCTGTTCAACGAGAGAGCAAAAATGTAAGAGAAAACGCAGGTATTTTAGATGGGAGCACATTAGGAAAAATTGAGATCAAAGGTGAGGATGCGTTGGAATTTATGAATTTAATTTACACAAACAGTTTTACTAAGATGAAACAAGGTTCTGCAAGATATGCTCTTATGTTGGGGGAAGATGGAATGGTAAAAGATGACGGGATAATTTGTAAAATTTCTGATCAGCATTTTATTGCCACTACAACTACTGGAGGTGCTGCTACTGTCTTAGGTTGCATGGAAGAATATGCTCAAACCGAGTGGCCAAATTTAAAAGTTTTTATGAACTCGATTACAGAGCAATATGCAACTTGCTCCCTACGGCACTGAGGCAATGCATCTTTTAAGAGCAGAAAAAGGTTACATTATTGTTGGCCAAGACACAGATGGTTCTATAACGCCAATAGATTTGGGACTTAGCTGGATGATTGGTAAATCAAAAAAAGATTTTTTAGGTAAAAGATCACTTACTCGGTCTGATACTATAAGAGAAGATAGGAAACAACTTGTTGGTATCATTCCCTCGAATAAAGCCGATAAACTAGAGGAAGGACAACATATCATTCTTGATAAAGAAATTAAGTCTCCTGTCCCAATGCTTGGTCATATTACATCTTGTTATTATAGTTCTACATTAGGTCATGATTTTGCATTAGCTGTTATCAAAAATGGCCACTCTATGATTGGAACAAAGGCTTACGCTTCTACATCTAATATGAGTACAACTGGTGTGGATATAGTAAAACCCATTTTTTATGACGAGGATAATAAAAGGTTAGTTTCATGACTGAAGTAATCCGATCTGATGGTATT
>LULP01000209.1_pt1 | contig 13939 bp, 18 predicted proteins | sample 728111 | NCBI WGS metagenome assembly LULP01 (sample SAMN03860286, study PRJNA289734) | marine metagenome | biome: seawater column; feature: ocean; material: water; isolation source: Red Sea water column Station 149 - depth 25m | place: Saudi Arabia: Red Sea | collected 2011-10-15 | depth 25 m
TTAAGACGCTCTATGATTCCGAAGTATGCCCAAGTAGCGAGAGACGCTGCTGCAACCATGCTGATGATGTTGCGAAGAGGCAGCGCAACTTCTGTGTTCTCGTTTAAACGAGGCATATCTTACTTACCTTTAGCCTTACGTAAAGCCTCTTTGCCTTTTTTAAATATACTAACAACCTGTGTTTTGCCCATGACTTTAGCACGTTGTTCACCGACAGTTAGTATTTGTATCTTTCTAGCAAAAGGTTTGTTTATTCTTTTTACTTTTGCAACCGTTGCCCTAGCATCTGCAGGTGTTGCAAATTTTATTTTTACAGTATCTTTAGGATTCTCATCGGTGTAGAGTCTACGACCGGACCCCTTGGGTTTCTTTCCCGTTCCTACTTTTGGGTCTTTTTTCTTAACCATTAGTTTTTATAACCACCGCCTGCTTTTTTGTAAGCAGCCGCCAGCATTTGCGCTTTTCTTGCTGACCATTGTCCCGGCCTGCCGCCCTTTCCGCCTGCCTTGATACGGTTGAACAGACGCTTCCTCATACCGGGCTTAGTATAGTTACCAGCCTCGTTGACACGGCTTTTGCTTTTCTTTTTTACCTTGCCACCTTTACGCATCTCTTCTACGTCATCAATCTTACCAGCATTTCTAGAAGCATAAAAAACTTGTTCACCTTTTTTGCCACCATAAGTGCGTTTCATAGATTGCATAATCTTTTTTCCTTTTTCATTTAGGGGCATGGTTACGTAACAGCTACACGCTTTCCCTTTTTCATAAGTTCTTTTGCTTTATCGGAAGGTCCATCCAGATATATTCCTTTGCGAGGAGGAACAGTGTATCCTTTGGGATTGTCTCTCTTTTTATTAAGTTCCTGCATCATATAACGCATACGAGTCATTGGTGTGTATTTTTGTTCTTGAATTTTAGACAATTAATTCTCCATCACGCATTGCATTAGACAAACGTACCGCCCGTTGACCTACCTGATTTGCCCAACGCGAGTCGAGCATCTCGGCGGATGCAACAACATAATCCCCGACGTAGATTCCAGCCCACATGTTTTTAAACTTACAGAGTCGAGGAACACCCATATTGAAGGCCATATCAAGTAAAACGCGAATACGTACGTCATCAAGTCGTTCAATACATTCGTGGGCATTGGATAGTTCTTTTTCTACAATATCTATGTCGTTGGATAAAAGGAAACGAGCGTGGGTTTCTGTTATGCCCTGCTCGTATATTTCTGCTTTGAGCATGTTCATAAAGGCTAACTCACCGTCGGTGATACCTCGGTCTTCAAGGTTCCTGCCAACACCGATTGTATCGATGCCAAGGTGGTCTTGATAGACTTGCAGCTTTAAACCCTCGTGCAGGATTAGCTGGTCGATGAGTGCTTCACGGTTATACTGCATCACTTACCCTTCGCTTCTCTACCTAGATAGATACCATACACACCTGTCATAACACCCATTATAACGGAGACAAATGCAGACTGCTGTGTTGTTGGGTCTTCTAGGTTCATGAACCACTCTGCACAACGCCATGACATCGCAACAGAAGCAATCATAGTTAGCTTGGCTGTAACATTAAACTGCAGCCATCTTTTCCACCAATCAACCATTATTTTTTACCAAAGAATTTTGTAGCTGAACGTACGCCAAAAGAAGCGGCAACGATAACTCCCAAGGAATACTGATACCACTCAGGCATTTTATTGAGTTGTTCGAATCCATTTTGTACCACACCTTCCATGCCGGGTATGAAGGCTAGTATCAGCGGAATACTAAACAGAATTACCAGCCATTCGTCTTTCCAGCTTGATGACGAAGCACGAGCCATTTCCAAATCCCAATCGATTTCACCCGTAGCTTTTTTCTGCATAACCACAGCTTCTGCTTGAGCTTTGGCTACCTTCGTAGCTGACTGTGCTTTCTTCTCTTCTACCTTACCCTCAAGCCACGTAGAAGCAATATTACTTATAGGTCCAATCAATGCAGTTAGCATTTCCATCTCTTTCTTGCTTGACGCAAACGGCTATTGGGATTCTTCGCAGCTTTGGGAAACTTTTTCATCTGTCCAGCAGACCTAGCGCAGAAAGATTTGCGCCGTTTAGCATCTTTGCTACCCGGTTTTACTTTTCCCGTTACTGCTGTTTTTAGTTTGGAACCGGGGTTCTTACGCCGATAAGCAGCTACCCCAGCTTTAGTCATACCAGCCCCTGCTTTCGTTGGTCGAAAGTTCTTTTTGTTACGGGCTGGCATCTTATCTTGTTTACGAGCCATTACTTTTTCCTAGCCGTTTTTGCTGCACGTCTAAAGTTAGCTTTGCTTGGCGCACCCTTGCTTCCGGGCTTACGCATGGTCTCCCCACTACCAGCTTTTATTCTGCGTTTTTTAGCAGCTATGTTGGCATATAATCCACGTCTAGCCATGACTATGCCTTTACTAGCTTGTAGCCTTTTTTCTTTGCAGCAGCACGTAGCTGTGCAACAGTCATGGCTTTACCTTTCTTGCCACCTACTGCACCGCCTTTAGCCATGCCCTTAGACCGCATCTTCATCTTGCCGCCTTTAGCCATACCCTTAGACCGCATCTTTGTTTTGCCGCCTTTGGCATATCCCTTGGATTTCATGGCAGTGCGTCCACCACGAGCCATGCCCTTGCTCTTTTTATTCATCATCTTCTTCATAATGTGTCTCCGCATAAAGATTATCAAATACCCGTGCCGTATCACTTACGTAGTTAGGGTCTTGTTTAGAATGGTGTACCCACTGGCTTGGTGCAAAGTCTGGTGGGCCGTCTCCTGTTACAAACCACGCAGGATTAGTAACACGGACTCTGTTGTTGGGAAGGGCAACCATGTTGCCTGTCCACTTACCTGCATCCAACAATTCCAAAACATGACTTTGTTTGTGTTGAGCAGGGTCATCAGCTACCTCAGTGTCGGTGTAGTCGACAGTAAAGTAATACTTAGCAGGGTAAAACTCCCCGTCTATCTTTGCCAACCAAGGGCATGGTGTTGCTCTATTCAATACAAACACCGAGTGATGATGTGATTGGCAGTCCCAAGGCTGTGCAAGATAAGTAGGTATTGGTTCAGGCCACTCATCTAAAGGCGTGTCACCTACAAGTGCAGTGAGAGGCATCCTAGCCCACATAGCACCACCATGCACATTTTCTTCTTCTTCACATCCAGTAAACATAACTTGGAAGCTAAGAGTTCGCATTGGCAGGGTCGTTATCCCTATCGCCATTGCATGAAGAAATTCTCCTTGATATCGGTCAAAGTTTGTTGTATATTCTCGCCGTACCCAAACTTTAAAATACGGTATGTTGCTTGTGATATAATTCATAACTCATCTCCTAATAAGTGATGCTGTATTATATCACGTTTAACTTATTATGTGAATACATCTTTGCTGTCATCTTCTAGACAACTAGTCATTTTAAATATCATTGGTAATTGCTGTGAAGTCCATGCTCCCATCAAATCAAACGCCATTTCTCCTATGCGTTCTTTACATGCCTGTTCTGTTTGATATGGTCCTCGATTGTCAAATATCGTCATACACATTTCTGCGTTTGCAACGTGACAGGCTATTATTACGGCTGTAAACATAATGCTATGCACCCCAGTGTTTTGATAGATAGTTTTGAACTAACGTAGATTTTAAAGCCATACTTTCATCGTTATCTTTTATAAACCTACTGTTTATTTCGTACAGGTTTTTTAATATGTAACTTTGTTCGTATGATACTTTGCTTGACATCCACCCTATGATTGCTTTACGAGAACCTTTTGTAATAGGTTTAACACCGTGTGCATATATTATAGGAAAAATTAAAAGCTGACCCTTTTTAACAGGGTAAACAACTTCTGCTATCTCTGTTTCTAATACAAACTCTCCGCCTTCATAATTATCACTAAGTCCCAGAGAAAAACCGTAATCAAAATATATATTGTTACTTCTGGGTGCAGCACGAAACGAATCTATGTGTTTGTGGTAGAATCCGTTTTCTTCATATTCGTTGTAAAAGTTTACAGATACTTTATTTGGACATACAACTAAGTTAATGTAAGAATTGTTATATAACTTAGATGTTATAAGCTGCCGTACTTCTTGCGGCATGTTTACTGATTCTTTGTTTTCTTTTATCTTGTATTCGTGAGAACGAGGATGTGTTTTACTCCCGTCTTCAATTTCAACCCAGTTGTCTAGGCAATAATTTACTTCTTCGTCTGATAATAATTGTATTAACATGGTATATCTCCCGGCAATGTTGTCCGTTTATAACACAAATTTCCGGGTTCGTCAAGGGGGCAAGTTGCCCCGCCCCCCGACTAATATTACGTGCCTGTTGAGACAGTTGCTGACTCAGTAGGATTGCGTGAAATATCCACACATACTGCATGAACGCGGAAGCGTAAAGCAGTAGTTCCAGAAGAACCAGCATCCAAAACAGTTACCATGACGGTATCAGCAGAAGTAACGATGTTACCACCTGCAGCCTTCAAGTTGAACTGAATATCAGCAGCAGCATTAGATGCGCCACCATCAACAAAAGCATCAACGTCAGTTGACGTACCCACATCAAGAGTAATTTGAGCGTTACCAGAAGCTTCAAGAACTTCCAAGCAACCACCAATTACCATGCTATCTGCAGGCAAATCTATAAGCTGAACGATATCGTCACCAGCAAGGCTGGTGTTATCTACAGCATCATAGACAGGTGAAGTTACAACGTAAGGACGTGCAACGTTACCGGGGTGACCAACAGTTCCACCACCAGTTACAGTACGATTATAAGTCGCCATTAGTAGTCTCCCTTATTAGTCTAAGCTAACAACGCCACGAACGATAGCTTCTGGACGTAGTACTTTACGACCGAAGACATGCAATCCGCGAACGATATCGCTAAAGGTTTCAGTTGAACGTACAACTTCAGTCTTCGCAATGTGCGAAGCAGTTGCAGTTGAGGAGAGGTGACCACCAAGAATGATGTTCTCACTTCCGTCAGTTGCCAGACCAGACACAGTTACTTGGTCAGTGCCTGCGTTTGAAACAAGTGCAGTTGACTTGTAGCAAGTAAATCCAGCAATGTTGCCCAAAGACACAAGACCGTTACGCAGTGGGGAAGTGCCGTCGCCAGTTACCTGAACTTCTGCGAACTTACCACCTGCTGAGAATAGGTGCTTGTAGAACAGTGGGGGAGCAACAAACCAACGATTCTCTTCTGGAACACTTTGCTCATCGAGGGCAGAAGCCATAACAAGCATAGTATTCACAGCCAAGTCACCGGGGCTAGAGTTGCCACCAATATCCAAGGCAGAACCAAGCGTACCAATGCCTGAAATTTGAGCAGTGGTCGCACCAGATTCACCGTTTAGACCTGCGTCAGTTGCCATCAGGTCAAGGATATTTGCATCGTACTTACGCTTCAGAGAGTATGCTCCTGAAGAAGTAGCCAATGCTTCGAAGTTTACATGAGAGTGACGCTCTTCGATGTCGTCAATCTTAAATGCAAACGCATTAGCTTGGTCAACAACCATAGTAGTCTGGTCGTCAGCCAAGTCCTGTGGGTTTACCACTGAGCCACGCGTATAGCTGGACACAGTGATAGTCGGTTCTTTGATAATGCGAACCGTATCGCCAAAGTTTTCAATCTCACCCGCGTAGTCGGTATTAGTAATATCTTCTGCAACCGAAGCACGACGGAAGAATTTAAGAACTTTTTGGCTAAAAATTTCCGGGGTAAAGTTCCCGGAAGGCAAGTTTGCGTAACTTGCGGCTGAATCAAAAGCCATTGTTCAATCCCTTCCTTTGAGGATTAAGAGTTATAGTCTATTCGCCCTTCAGCCCTTGCAGAGTCAATTTCGCTTTCTAGCTTTTCGAACTCCCAAGGTTTCATCTTGGCGATTTGCGAAGCCTTGAAGACTTTCTTACCCGCGTTGGGGTCAGTGGCAACTTCTCTAGCGGCAGTCTTTGTAACAGCATCTGCTGCACTTTCCTGACGCTTGGACTTCTTAGGTTTGTTAAGACCAGCATCGGCCTTATAAAGGTCCACGACACGAGCCGCCCATCTTGCATCGGTATTGTTTTTGTAAATACCATCTGAAAGAGTTTGTGGCTGCTCTTCGAGCCAACCCAAGAACTGGTCTGTAGTCTTGAGTTCATCAAAGTCTGGGTGTAACCGTAAGAGTTCCTCGTAGGCTTTCTCTTTTTCTAGGTTCTTTTCCCGTTCTTTGATTGTGCCAATCTCGTCACGAAGTTTTGATACCTGTGACTCTGTTTGCATAGAAGCAACAGTTTGAACCACTTCGAACACGTCGGGGTAACGTTCTTTAAACTCATCTAGTTCTTCTTGAGTTCGTGGCGGTGTAACACCCCTCGGCATTTCAACAGCACGGCTATTCATAGTATCTCGAAGACTCGCGATTTCTTCTTTGAACTCGTTTACCTTACTATCGTAGTGCTTCTTTAAGTCGTCGTATCGTTTTTTGTAATCGTGGTCCGCTTCCTTTGTTTCCTTTTGCGGAACGAAACTATCACTTTCCTGAGTAGCCGCTTCTTTTTCTACGGGGTCAGTTGTCTCTTCGGATGCTTCTACCTGTTCTTGGTCTTCTTCATCCTTGTAAACTTCGTCGCGATACTTTCCACGATACAGTTCTTTGTTGTTAGTAACTCCGAAAGAGTCGTTTGGTTTATTGGCTCTGTGGCCTTTTGCTTTTGCCATTTGGTTTACCTCATGATGCGGGGCTACTTGGCTTGTAGGTAGCCGCTTCGGTTACGTCAGGGCCGCGTTGCGGGTAGCTGACTAATTCTGTCTAGCCTCATTAAGAACTTTCTCTTCTTGGCGTTCGGGTGTCGCCTCTTGAGGTCTATCAGCTATTCTTTTTTCATACGCCTTAGTAACGGCGTTTTCCATAAGTAATTGATTTGTTCGTGTAGCTAATTCTTTTAATTGTTCGCGTGATAATTCTGGGTCTAATAAAAACTGCATACGACGTTTAGGGTTTTTAGGGCTATTATCTATGACACCTGCACTCTTAATAAAGTTGCTTTGTTGGTCATCAGTCATAAAATTAAAGTTTCTTTTTATAAGAGCTGTTAGGCCAGACTCATCTAAACCCCCCCTGTTTACCAAAGACTGTCCGGTTACAGAATAAATATATGCGTGTTGTGATGTTGTTCCTGTACGGCGTTTTTCTTTGTTTTGCCTTGTTTGAGAAGTTCCTAGCTCACTACCAGCTTTTAAAAATGCTTCCAACTCTGATAGTTGTTCTTTTAAAATAGCTTCAAATTTAGCATCGTTCTCTAATCTATGTGCGCCTCTGTGCATTAACTCATGAGCAAATACGTGACTTTGTGCGCGAGGTGTTGCAAAACCTTTTGTCAACTTAGATGTAGTCCCAACTAAAATTTTATCTGACTGCGGTTGATACATACCCCCAGCACCGTAAGATTTTAATATAAAATCCTCTTCTGTTTCTGTCTGATTAGATAAATTAATATCTCTTAAACCAGAGCGAAGAAGATTATTCCAATCGTATTGGTTTAAAAGGTCGAACCCTGCTTCCATGTCCCCAAAGGCTATGTTAGCTCTATCTACGTTTCTTTGAGTCTTTCTAGCTTGTCTTTCTGCAGCTAATTTTTCAGTATGTTTGCTATCAAAGAAGTCTTCAACATTTAATTCTAAATCTGCTTGCATACTATCATGGGCATGTACTTCACCACCAACATGATATCCTGCACTTAGAAATCCACCCTGCGCTGCTTCTTGCAGACGCTCCTTGGTTTCTGGCTTACCACGATTATTGATTTTGTTGAGTCTGTCGTAGCCGATGATTTTAGCAAGGTACGGTGCAACCGTTACTTCGCCACGAGAGATGGCTACATCTATTAGTTTAGTAGAGTTTTCTGGATTGTCAATAGTAATACCGCGTCTAACTGCTTCTTTTTGTGCATCGTTCAGCATTTTCTTGATGTCTTGCTCCCCCGCGAACTCTACTGCGGCAGCGTTGATAACGAACGCACCCTCTGGCATTTTTGTTTCTACGTCATCTGCAACAGTTTGACTTTCGGGTACTTGACTAGGTGGACGGTCAACAAAGCCAGACCCCATCCCTGCAGCCATCGCACCACCTGCTGCCATGCCGACTGTTCCGCCTTGAGCAAAGATGCCGCCGTAGTCTTTTGCACTGTAACCTCCTAAACCTGCTACGGTAGTTCCCACATCTCCTCTAGGGTCATCACTATCACCACTGTCCTCTGCTAACCCTGCTCCTTTTCCAGAGCCACCTCCATACTGACTACGATACTCGTCTTCTTTTCTTTGTCTCTCTCTTTCTTCTTCCTGCTTACGTTGCTCGGCTTTCTCTGCTTTAATTAGGTCCCCTAACTTACCTTTACCTGCACGAGCATCTTCAATTAGGTCTTGCATCCTTTCAGGACTTATGCCTTGAGCTTGTGCAAGCCTGTTTCGGTCAGCAGCATTGCCGAATCTAGAATAACCAACACCGGGCGTATAATATTTACCGTCTGCTGTGTAAAACCCTTTCAAAGGATTTGCAGAGTCAGTAAAAACACCCCCAGACTCTACAACGCCTACGTTGGCTTTTTCTAAACGTTTAAAGCCTGTTGTAAAATCAAGAAAACCCGGTTTACCACTTGCGCGATACGTATCCGGAAGAAATCCTTTACTTAAACCATCTAACTCTTGTTTTTGTTTAAACGATAAACCTGTATTATCAAAATAAGTTTCTTTTCCTGCTTCTCTTAATATGTACTGACCGTTCGGAAGTTTAATCATAAATCCTTGGTCTGTAGCTCCAGCAGCAATGGCTGCTTTATTTTCTTTAACTATCTCATACTGTCTTGATAACGATAATTGTGTCGCTGCACCAATAGGCCCAGAAGCTAAAGGCACAGTTTCACCAAATGCGTTTTTAGTTTTTTGACCACTAAAAAGAACACTACCAATGGCAGATAAAGGAAAACCACTCACAGCAAAAGCAGCACCAAAACCTTTTCTAGCACCCTTTTCAATTTTACCCTTAATATCTCCTTTACCCGCTCCTAGCACTGTTTGTGGTAAATCTTTAACAGCTTGAATACCACTTTTAACTTCACTTTTAATTTCTTCTCCCAGCACACTAAAATCTAAATCTTTAAATTTACCAGTGCTAAGAGGTTCAAATATACCCTCAAGAAGACCAACACGGTCTGAAAGACCGGGTGCTTCACGTACATAATCAGAATATTTATCAAACGAATGACTTGAACTTAGTAAGTCTTCTCCAAACTTAATATCAGGGTCACCCTTTTCAAAATCTCCCCCTCCTAGACTAACCATAGGTCCTTGAAGCATACTGGTAAGCATCTCTGATTCACTAGGACTTTCGTCGGATGTGGGTGGTGCAATATCTTCACCAATTTCAGGCGCACCCACCTCAATATCAGATTCTTCACCTAAACTTGGTAGCCCCAAAAACTCATTAGCAAAATTAACTCTGCGTGAACCGTACTCTTTTCGCGTTAATTCTTTCTGACCTACATACTTAAATCCACTAGTATCTGTAGGGTCGAAGCCCAAGCGTGGTCCCACCCCAATGTCAATTCTGTCAACCATTCTTAACCACTGCCTCTTGACTACTCTTCAGCTTGAGGAGCATTTCCACTAAACCCAGTTTCCCCTGCACTTGGCGCAGTTCCGACTCCGATTGTGCCGTTACCACGGCCCGAATCATCGACTCTCTGATTTCCTGCAGGTACTCCTCTACCAACTTCCATTCCTTGCTGTTCACCGCCGGGGCCAGCTTCTGCGCTTGCTGCTTGTTGAGCATTTGCCATCATTCCTTGTAACATTTTCGCATAGAGTTGTGCTTCGTTGGCATCATTAACTAGACTGTCAGGGTCAATGTCCTGTGATATTGCCAACTCCCTCATCAGGTTGGGTATCTTGACGAACGGAGCTAACATCGGATTTGCTACGGTTTGCAGCAGAGTTGTTAGTCGCTGACTGCGAACTTCCTTCTGCATAACAGCCGCAACACCCCTTGGTTTTATCTCTAAGTCGCCTACTATGTCCGGGGCATCTTTGTTGAACTGCATGTTCCATTGAAAATATGCCTCCCCTAACGGCTTTAACAACATATCGTCTATGTTCTTTACAACAGTTTTCATAGACAATCCTGCAGACCCCATCAGCATCGATAAACCTGCAGCGGTTCGGCCTGTTCCTGACACACCCGTTTGACCGTGTATGATAGATGGTATGCCTGTTTCTTCATCAGCCAACTGTCGGCTAATCTGGTACATCTGCAAGTTTTCACCAGCAGTGTTAGGAAACTTCAACCCGTTGATTGCTGTGCCAGTGACACCTGACTGACGACGGAATATCTTGCCGGGGAAGATGTCCATGTTCTGACCCGGTACAAGACTAGCTTCATCCACATCAAATACAAGGTTACCTGCCAACGCAAGATTATCGATTGCCATCCGAACGTGACCGTTCATCAACTTCTGTGCGTCTTCCATGTTCTCAGCAACACCAACACCCCACAACTGGTATGGGTTGACTTCGTATGGAAACACCTGATACGGTATACGGGCTGGGGTGAATGGGTTCAAGACACAGCGCAGAATCATGTTTCCGCAGACCCAAATGTTTACCTGAAGTTCATCGAACTCAGACATCATATCTGCTTCTTCAAAACCTGCCTCTTTCGCAAGTTTAGAGTCGAGAACACCCCAGTATTCTAAAACCTCATAGCGGCTTTCAGAAACATAGGGTTCAGTTTCATCCTCACGAATTGTATCTTCGTAGTATTTGTCCTCGTAGTTAGGACCCTTCGCTAAACACTCTTCAATAGCTTCCGCTATAAAGTGAGGACGTTTAATTAATGCGCGAAGTTGTTGGCGATTCATTCTGTGACGTTCTATGACGTATTCACAGTCATCAATGCTCGTAGCAGATGGGTCTGGGTGAAAGTCCCACGCAGACACCATTTCGATTCTAGGTACAACCTTTTCATACGGCTGGTATTCTCGTTCGCCGTCCTCGTTGCGGCCCCACTGGTGGACACGCTTGTAAAAATTAAAAGGTCCCTTGACAATACCTGTGCCAAGAAGGGACGCTTCAAAAATAGCATTACGAAATACGTTTACTGCGTTGGTGTCGAGAAGTTGGTCATGAATGACCTTTTCCATATTTAACGCTGCAATCTGTGCTGGGTTGATTTGAGGTTCACCCATCTTTGCAGGTCCTTCAGCAAGAGGCAACTGCCCATACTCGCCCTGAAGACCACCAAGAAAGTTGTTAGATGGTTCTGCACCCAACGCTCCCGGCAACATCTCTCGTCCATCACCAGCAAACCCGTATGGGTCTTCTTGCTGCATTTGGTCAAGAGGTGTTTCCATGTGAGCAAACTCCGCAATCCCTTCTGGAACTGGAGTGTGTTGCACAACCAACGGAAACTTCTTATTGGCAAAAAGAATATCTACAATCTGACCATACGCTGCCAGAACCTTTGTCTTGGTAATTCTTACGAATACCCTCGACCGTTCTGAATCACGATAGGTAGTTGTAGAGTCATACACACCACGAAAGTTTTTATAAGCCTGTAACCAACGTTGTTCGTAAATGTAACGTCCGTTTTCTGCTTCTTCAAACTTTGCTTTCACATATCCATAAAGACCCGGAAAATTTTCTTCAGGGTTCATTATAGAGATGGCAGTGTCATCTTCAGGTTGAAGGAAATTATCTTCTGACATATCTTAGTAATCGCGTTCTTCAGCCATTTTCATTAATGCAGGGTCAACTGCAGATTTGGTCATCTTCTTTGGCATGTCTTCAGTCAAAACAGCTTGAGCCATTCTGGTGTCAAACTCTAAACCTTCACGGTAAAGCTGGTCTGCACCCATCTGGTCATCTACGGATGTTTTGTCTGAGTTCATGATGTAAGATGCACCGAAATTGAAATTGGTCATTTTCATCTCCCACTATTTGTATAAATCCTGTCTTTCAGGCGGTAAGTCGTCTAGAGTTATATCTACACGAGGTGGTGTTGCGAAGCCCTCTTCTTGATTGTCAGAGGCGGCTTCAGGTCCTCTGTCAATATTTACAAAGCCAGTATCTTTTTGCATTTCTGCTAATGCGCGGTCTTCGTCCGTTAATTCACCGCTGCCCAGTTCCTTTGGCTCTAAAATCATAGGCAATGCACCTGCGACGGATAGAGGTGCTTTGGCAGCTAGTGCTGCTCCTTCTATAGCTATGTCTTTAGCAAATGCCGCTGGCTCTGTTATTATCTGACGTGCTGTCTCAAAACCAAGCCCTGCAGCTAGAACTTTTACACCCTTGCCCAAATACTTATTAATAGCATCCGCCATACCCTTGGCATCAAAACCTTTTTGTTCTAACCTAGCTCGTGCTTCTGGATTAGACTCAGGGATTAGGTCTGCGTTTTCTGATTCTACTTGAGGTGCTTTTTCTTTTACTGGAAGGTCAAAATAGTTTTCATAGCCAGCAGTTTGTGTTGTGATACGAGACTCTGGCATAGGGATTTTTGATTGTATGTCAAATCCAGCAGCCTTTGCAGATTTGCCATAAAAGGATGACAGTTTAGAAGAAAACTCTCTGTCAACATCAGAAACTTCGCCCGGAAATGGCTTTTGATAAGTTGCTAATTCGCCTGTAGAACCTTTTGATGCAGCCTTCAAGCTACGTCCTTGCAAATATGCTGTTCGTTCTTGAGGTATGCCTAGCGATAAAGCAACAGTTGAATGTACGTTACGAAGAAGCGGAGAGCCTGTCTTACTCGGTCCGTCTTCTGGATGAAGAGAATCGTAGAATGTTTTAGTAGCTTGGTCATACATTATCTGAGGAACTTTTACGGCTCTCAGTATTTTATTCACGTCTGCTGTTGTAACCTTACCCCCCGTTGATTTAGTAAAAAATCTGTCACCGGGGTTTTTACCTTGCAACAACTCTTGCAAAATAGCATCGGCAACAGGATTTAAGGGTATGTTAACAGCACGACCTTTAGCACCCTTTGCGTCCGATTCTACGTAGACAGCCCCCGAATCTGGAAAGTATTGGTCCAGAGTAAGCCCCAGTACAGCGTTAGGGCGTAGCCCCGTGTTTAAATTAAATATGATAGCTAGTGCTGCAGGTCTAGTCTTAGGGTCATCTAAATACTTTGACACGCCTTCAAATAGTTTTGATTGCTTTTTAGGGTCAGAACTGATTGCTACTTGAGATTCAGCTTTAGTTGGTTCTGCTCTGCCAAAGATACGTTTGTTTAAATCTGTGTCAGGTTTCTCATCAGGTAACAGTTTGTATTCTGATGTGTCGGGACCTATGTTCTCTTTTAAAAGAAGACCAACCTGCCTGATATTTTGCATAGCAGTTTTAACTGGAGAATCTTCTGGAAGACTAGTAAGCGTTCTAGCTAAAAGAGTACGACCTTCTTCATCCTTCTGGAATAACAAAAGAGCAGAACCCGGCTCGTCAGCTATATCTTTAAAATACTGAATAGTAGGCCCAACAAAGTCTTTACGTCCAGACTTCTTTGCGTACGCTTCAGCAACTTCACGTAGGGTTGCGGTTTGAGGGTCTAAGGTTGCCACAGATTTTCCTTTTGTCGCTACTGGCTCATTTGCTGCCGCTACAGGTTTTCCTGCTACTATGTTTTTAGAAGCAGAAGCACCTTTCTCTTGCATCTCCATCATCTTGCCAAACTTTTTTTCGTAAGCGTCAAAGCTATCTACATCAAAAAGTTCGGGAGACTCTAGAGTTAACGCTCTTGCAATACCAAAAAATGCGTTCTCATCTGCTAGAGGAAAACCATTTGGAAACTGTTTCATAAACTGTATAGTTTGTTCCGCAGTCAGTTTTTTAGGTACTTTTATGTTCGCGTTAGGGTTGCCACCCTCTACTATTATATCT